>Ga0247611_10000939_pt1 | contig 55325 bp, 57 predicted proteins | sample 177DNAGHGhighgp2_FD_192422 | JGI IMG/M metagenome (GOLD analysis project Ga0247611, IMG submission 192422) | Sheep rumen microbial communities from Palmerston North, Manawatu-Wanganui, New Zealand - 1770 DNA GHGhigh gp2 | ecosystem: Host-associated > Mammals > Digestive system > Stomach > Rumen... | reverse complement strand
AACTCAAAAAACAAACAGGAGTTTATTTTACACCTTAGTGAAAAAAAAACATAAAAAAAAGAGACCGACTCAAAATCACTTTTTAGTCGGCCTCTTTTTGTTTTGGTTCTCCCTACCAATATTGATTCCCTACGGGGATGAAGGCGGGGAGGTTCCGTTGTACCCGTTGAACCCTGTAGGGGCTCCATGTCTGTAGTCCGGTGCGGTCCCCCACGATGTTCTGCAGAACCCCGTCAGGGGTTGCATCACCATTTCCCCACCACAACCGCCACCCCCGCCACGAAGAACGGCAGCAGGAAGAAGATGACGGAGTAGCCGAAGGCGTTGCCCACGCGGTTGTCGAAGAGTTGCACCCGCGATTTGGTCCAGAAGAGTTTCGGGGGAACATCCAACACCCAATTCGTGAAACCGAGGATGAATCCCACGAGTTCAGGGACACCCACAAGGACATACACATGTGTTCCGACACCAATGTCATTGTGGCCGATTTCCGATATGACATCCAAACATGCAACCCCTAACGGGGTTGTGCGGAACATCGTGGGAACCGCACCGAGATACAGATAGGAAACCCCTGACGGGGTTCATGGGAATGACGGAACTTGCCCGCCATCATCCCCGTAGGGGATCAATCTCTGTAGGGATTCGTGTCGGTGTGCCCGCAGAACCCCGTCAGGGGTTCCATCACCATTTCCCCACCACAACCGCCACCCCCGCCACGAAGAACGGCAGCAGGAAGATGGCGGCGTAGCCGAGGGCGTTTCCAACGCGGTTGTCAAGGAGTTGCACCCGCGATTTGGTCTGGAAGCCTTTGGCTATTAGCCATTGGTCATAGTCTGCCTACTCCACCACCACTTTCCTCGACTCTGAGGAACCGTTAGCCGTATAAGCTTTCAAAATGTAGATGCCTGACGGCAGATGCGAGACCGACAAGGTGCAGCGGTTTTCATTCACATTGGATTCCGAAACAGCCAAACGACCGACGGCATCATACAATTCCACACGATTGATGTCTTCCCCTTCGATGGAAATGATATCGTGAGCAGGATTCGGCCACACTTTCAAGGCGTCAGTTGGATGGACATCCTCCACGCCTGTATTCAGAAAATGCACATGGAAGGTGAGCTGGTTGCCGTTCTCTTGAATGTTGGTGATCTCAAAACTCGGTTCCGGCGTACCGTCCGTCAGATAAGGATGGGGATCTGTGGTGGGGCCGAATGAGGTACGCCCCGACTCTTGGCTGAAATGCGCGTCGTAAAGGCGGCCGTTAACCGTGTCAATCGCACTGCCCGGACGGAAAATCCAGTATTGGTGCGCCTGCGTATAAAAGTCGAAAAAGGCATTGGCGAACATGCCATTGTAATCCAACGGCACCGCGTCGTTCCAACGGGCGGCCACAAGCCCAATGCCCGGCACACCATAGTCAAACAAGTCAAGATAACTGCGGTACTCAAACACGAACCATTGTGTCGGGTCAATGCTCGACTTAATGTAATAGCAGTTCTGTGACGGGCTCGAGCCCACACTATACAGGGTATAATCCCCATCTTCGGTGATCTCTATCGGGTCGTCCGACACATGCAGAATCTTATTTTTGTAGATGGCTGCGGTATGATTTGGCCAGGAGTTGTCTTCCATCATGTCCCAGCTGCCAGCCGGCCGCACATTGGTATAGTGCGTATAATGATACAGATCCGGCAAATCCAGGGAATGCCCCATCTCATGGCGGAAAACATTCGCGGTAAAGTATCCCGAAGAACCCTCAAATTCCAGATTGAAGGTGTTCGGACGAACGCCATTGATGGTCGCCACATAGTCGAGCGAATCATGCGGAAAATACTCCATGTGAGGCCACAAAATGGATGCCCAAGCACCCGTGCCGCCTTTCACGACGAAGCTGATGTTATCGATGTCACCGTCGCCATCGCCGTCCAGCACAATGCTGGGGTCCACCAGATGCAGCGAGTCCACATACCTCACAATACGGCCCAGCAACAGCGCCTCGCGCATAGAGACACCCACAAATGGATTCTCGCCCTGATAACCGATGGGATTCCACGCACTGTAGGGTTCGAAATAGGCGCGAGGGAAAACATCCTGATAGGAGATAATCTGACCATTTTGTATATTATTGGTATATACCGTGTTATAATGAATCTTGTCGTACGAGAGGGCCTTAAAGAAATTATACACACTTAAAAAGCCATCTGTTTTCCCATTGAACATGGAATCGATGTCCGCAAACGAATGGGTAATCTCGGCGTCATCGGCAAAACGCACGAAAATCACCAGATTGGTCAGCTCAGTGGTTTCGCTTTGGGCAACAGTGCGCGCAGGCACAAACAAGCATACTACACAGACAATACACACAAAAAGTCGTGACATCCAGATGGAATGATTCCTGATTCTGTTTTTCATACTTTCCATATCAATTGGTTTTAAATCCAATTTTCCCAAACGCAGACCACTATCCCTACTACCAGCGCGGCCCTGTCGCAGAAAAATTTGACAATTACTAATAGATTATCGGGGTGCAAAAATACGCAATAATCACAACTTTGCCATATAATTTTCAGCGTTCACGGGAAAGCATTATTTGATCTAAAACTTTCTTCAATCGGGGGCAATCGTTTATTTGTTCCACAAAAGTTGCTCCCGGACTACCTTTCATATAATACCATCCTTCTGTTGTTTTATAAGAAACCTCCACAAATAAGGATTGCGACAAAGCAAGCATCATATACTTGGGTGGCATGACCACAGTCTTAACGCCATTGGACACATTCGAAGAATCAACATAAACATCATTTTCATGAACCACATCCAATACATTATCTAAACTATCATAGAAAGTGATTTGAACACTATCCATCTGGAAATTCTCGTAATTGGTAATGACGAAAGTGGCAAGAGGCACTTCATCATCCTTTACCATGGTAAAAATTATATTGGCAAAATGCCAAGGGGCTTGCCAAGATATGGGTATTATGGTATAGCCCATGAGTTCCACATCTGGTGAATAGATTGTTTGCCATTCCACAAAGCGGGAGATTGACTCAGCTGAACAATCACATTGATAAATCCGGTCATCGTTTGACGCCTGCCACCAGAAATTGGACTCTGTAGCCCGCATCATCAGGGTGAATTCAAACACAGAGTCATTGGCTATGACATCTGCCATCTGGTCCAGCATCCGGCACACCTGATCCGAATGGGCTTCGACAGATTGTGTGCTATCCTCCAGAAAATAATAGACGGAATCTATCAAATTGATAAGCGAGAGCCGTTGGCTGTCATTGATTTCAAATTCCGCTGCCCAATCCCGCAGGAAATCCGGCCAGCGAACCGCCTCGGTTTCTTCAGTTGCTTTTTTTGTGGTGGTGCAAGAGGAGAGGGCGAAGAGGCAGAGGGCGAGAATTGCGAATTGTATGTACTTCAGGTGTTTCATTGTTATTATTTGTTTTATTTTTCTGAATATATCGGCATCTTTTCCTGGTGTTTTGAAAAAATCGGCGATGCTTATTTTGGAATTTCGGGTGCGAAACATGAATGAATGATGGTCATTATCAAGAAAACGACTTTGTTTGTTTTACTTGGCGTGTCCGGATTGTTCGTTTCTTTATAGTTGTTCATACTGCTTTGAGATAGGCGTTAAAATAATTTGTTATCTCTCCCAATAAGTCATCGGTTTATCCTTGACATCTCCTTTTTCATTTTTCGACGGGGAAGTAGATTCCTCTGCCTTTGTTGGGTGATGATCGATTTTTTCATTTTCCCACGCCGGTTCCTGTTTTTCTTCCTTTTTCTTCCCAAAATATATCAAAACAATGCCTAAAGCCAGCCAAAACAAAGGTCCGAAAACACTGTGCCCTGCGGCGAGACCTCCTATGAGGGCGAGACCACCTATTACTGCAAAAACATAACCTGCAATTTTCATAATCTATTCCTCCATTTTTTCAGGTTCAACATTATCAATTTTCTTTGAACAAAGCACTGCAATCAATCCGATGACGACATTGAGCAGCGAGATGGCGAATGCCAGTCCAAAACCTATTTTCCGAGTGCGGCCCAAGCAGCCGACACCATACGCGAGGCTTACCGCAATAATTAGCAAAAGTATGTGCTCCATGTTTATGTTTATTTTAATCTAATAATATGTTTTATTCTATGTTCCGCAAGCTCTTTTCGTTGCGGCTATTGGCGCATTTTCGTGATTTTCCGTAGGAGATTCCGCTCGCTCACTGCGTTCGCGGCGGAATGGTGCGCACGACCGTGTGAGACCAAGGGGGAGAAGATGGGCGGCGGAGAAAATCTGCCGTTGCCTGAACTTTCACGACCGCCGCCCATCTTCTCCCCCTTTTCCCCTGTATGCGGCACACCATTCCGCCAGTGACGATAGGAACTGGCGGAATCTCCTTCGTTCAAAGACAAATTTCCACGAAACTGTCTGAGTCATCATTGCGAAACTTGAGTGAGTATCCCCGCCTCGTCCATTACCAAACTGCGGTCTAGGGGTATGTATTTCGCCTCACCAGAACGCCCCGTGATGTAGTAGTTCTTGGCCAAATCATCGCTGAACCGGGTTACAAAGGCAGCACGGATGCGACTGCACTTTTCATTGATAGAATTGCGGGTGGAGTCAACCAGATCATCAATACTTTGCTCCATTTTGGCCGAATCATCGCGATTCGACACTCGATAGTAAATCTGCAGCAACTCCTCGCGATAGTCCACCAACTCTTTGAACCGCAATCCTTTGGGATGGCGCAGGAAGAAGAAATAGACCACCTTGGAGAGTGTCGGCAAGGTGATTTCCATATCGTTGTAGTCGGGCAGTAAGATGCCGTAATCCTTGGTGATGCGAAGCGTGCTCAGTTTGGGGTCGGGCAGGGCAATCAGTTTCTTGATGACAAAATCGGACACCCCAATTGAGCGCATTTCTTCGATTCGCTGCCGGATCTCGTCCGCCAGCACATCGATTCTTCCCCGGTCCGCGTTGTCTTTAGGGTCCACATCCATGTTCTCCCGCAAGCGGCTATAACGCAGGGGCTGTTCAATAAGCGTACTATGAAATGTATTCGAATCAGGACGCGGCACCTGCGCGATGGCGGTCAACAGTTGTTCGAATTGAGCGTCGTTGCTGTACAGAAGTGGAAACAGCGTGAAAACATGGTCATCTAAAGAAGTCTCTTCATAGCGCATCAGCAGGGGTGGTTCAATGGTTTGCAGAGGCAACTCGGGCATTTCGTCCTCTTTGTCTATCCTGTAGGAGAGGATTTCCCGGTAGGCGTCCTGAATCCACGACGGATCGGACTTCGCCTTCTCTATCCATGTGGAATCGGTCTCCGGCCAGTTGTACTCCACAATTTGCGCCAGCTTGTCCAACATCGCCGGCAAATAGGTGAACGATTCGCCCAGAATGTTGACAACCTTCTCCATATTCTTGTGAAAATACCCGTTGATCTCTTCATTCGCGCACGCCTCGACATACAGCATCATGCCATATTGAGGCTTAAAAGGCAGATCCCGGCTGAACAAAGCCTTCTGATGATGGACTTCTTTTGGTAGCGTATCATTCATAATATGAGCACTCTTTCTTACAATTATTAACCGGCGCAAAAATACGATATTTCGGGGGTTGAGGGAGGGGTTTGCAAGGCTTGCAAAGAGGGGGACACACGAATATCCAATAGTAAAGCCGTTCTTTATTTTCTTGATTATTTTGTTGTTTACGAAATAATGCTATTTTTGTAGTTGGATTTTGTCAACTATCGTTAAATATGGTATTCCATACAAAGTTGAATCAAACAGTATATTTATAGCTTTTGGCAATAGAGGATATCAATATGCGCCTGTCAATCCTCCTACAAGAAATCCAAATAAATTTATTATAGTTCCTGATTGCCTTATTGGAGAGATAGGCATGAATGGGCTAACAAACATCTCTCCGTACAATCTTACTATGTGTTTTTCAGATGAAGTAATTCAGAAAGTTTGGGGAAAAGCAATTCCCGTAATGAATCAAAATCCTAATCATGTTTGTAAAGACAAATGTGGTGCTTGGATTGTATTCGAAGCCTATGGCGATAGAACAAATGAATTTGGCTGGGAAATTGACCATATCATTCCTATTGCTAAAGGTGGGACTGACGATTTGTCAAACCTACAACCATTACATTGGAATAATAATGTTGCCAAGGGTGATGGTGAACTGGTTCGTAAAGTCACTGCTGATGGTTTTCATAACAAGATTGTCCCTCATTGGAATATCTTGTTTGAATAACAAAACAAATTAGGTATAAACCAAATACAGTGGCTTTAAAACTGCTAATTTGTTAGTTGTACATTTTCGAAAAGTCGTTTCTTTGCTCTAATTGAGTATTGAAATGGCTTTTTTAGGTTTAGGAACATCATTTTTCGGATTAAATCCTCGACGTACTAGTCATCCTATGTCTTGCCTTTTTTTTCACCATGAATCGTCGTACGCATCATTCCCCCTCATTATCAATTCTTTCTGCTTATAGCAAGTTTTTAATCCGCACCTTAATACACATCATAAGAGTTCCTGTTCTCTTTCAACAATGATATCTTTATAAAGAGGAAGCTTGACATCGAAAAGAGATTTAGTACCATTAGGAACATAAATCGTGTCTAACTGCATTTTCCGATAATGTCCTTCGGCATCAGTAGAGATAACAAAAGCCGCATTGTCGCATTCAACATCAACACCCTCAAATTCTATCGTCTTTAAATTAAAGCAATCAACAAATGCTTTTCTGCCTATAACCTTAACTTCCTTGGGGATTGTTAGCTCTTTGATCTCTGTATCACAAAACGCCATTGCTTCAATTATTTCCAAGTTTTTGGGTAAATTGATTTCTTGCAATGGACAACCTTGAAAAGCCGCAAAACCAATGATTTTGACTGTTTCTGGAAATTCTAATTTATTTAGTTTATTACAAGCTGCAAAAGCGCATTTCTCTATTGTTTCCAAGGAATCAGGAAGTTTGACAGACTTTAAGCTGGTACAAGCAATAAAGCAAAATTCCTTAACAACCTTCACTTCTGATGGGAAGATGAACTGTTTCAATGATTTGCAGTCCTCAAACGCACGTAATCCAATGGCTTTAACAGATTCAGGAATGAGAATATCTCCTAAGTTCTCGCATCGTGAAAAAGCCTTGTCACAAATTATTACTGTTCCTGGTGTTACCTCATAATAGAATTCGTCATCCCATCTGTCCATCATCGAATTGTATTCGTCATAGCCCATTACATGATTGTTATAAAACACAACCCTGCGACCATTCTCGTCTTCAAAAGGCAAAGGCTGATCTAAAGTCTCTTTGCACTCACAAGATAATAATTTTCTGCCATCTTTAGTATAAATGAAATCGCTTCCGTCTTTATACGCTTCGATTTCGGCTTTATCCTTTTCAGTTATTTCAGTTGATAAATCCAATTGCTCCTGTTTAGTTGTATCTTTTGTCTTGCTTTTTGTCTTAATAATGTCTTTTTTTGAAGGGAACAACGAGCAGAAATGTTTCTTAGTTCCCCAAGGTACAAAAATCTCCTTGAGATTATCTGTCCAACAAAAAGGGTCTCCATTAACTGCAGATGGAATTCCAGCAAACTCTATCTGCTGTACTTCTGAAAAACTAAAAGCTTCATCATCAATAATGATATTAGGATTGAGTATTGTGATACTTTTCATAGATTCACAACTACCGAATGATTGTTTTTCTATTTGACGAAGTGTCTTCGGCAGCACAAGTTCCGTAATCCGTTTGCAACCCCAGAATGCCTCTTTCCCCAAAAACTCAAGTCCTTTTGGAATAACTATTTTTGAAAGGAATTCACAATTGCCAAAGGCGAAATCCCCTATTCTTTTTATGGAGTCTGGCAAAAGAATGCGAGTGAAATAACAACCATAAAAAGCATTGTTCCCAATTTCTACTATTGTTGATGGTAATACGATTGATTCCAAACAACTATTTCCATAAAATGCACCATCACCAATTTTAATTGTCCCTTCGACAACTTCAAATCTGGTCTCACCAGAAAGACAAGAAACCAGTGTTTTTTTATCAATATTGTATAAAGCCCCGTTCTCATTAGAAAAAAGTGGTGATTTACAAACCACGGAATACTGTTTTTCTCCTATTGATGAAATTGTATCCCCAAATGGATTACCTTCTATTTCTTTTAGTGTAGTTGGAAGTGTAATTTCTTGAACTTTACTACATCCACCAAATGCATTATCACCTATAAATTCAACACCTTCTGGGATAATCAATTCTCTTAAAGAACTACAATTATAAAAAACTCGTTCATGGATTTCTTTTACACCAAGTGGAATGTTTATTTCTTTAAGCGATGAGCAACAATTGAACATATATTCCTTTATCACTTCTAATGAAGGAGGAAGCGAAATGTTTTGGAGAGACTTGCACTCACTAAAAACCCATTTCCCGAAATAGCATAAAGACGATGGTATGTTAATGCTTTTAAGATACTTGCAACCAGAAAAGGCACTATCACCAATTTTTTTTACTGAATCGGGAAGGTCGATAGTTTCCAATGAGCTGTCTTTAAAAACGCCATCACATATTACAACAGTACCTTCTTTTACTTGATAGTCTTTTACTACTTGAAAGAATCCTGTTCGACTTAACAGCCTTCTTCCATCGGCGCTATAACGGTATCCAAATTCATCCGTCCATCCTTCCTGAATATCTTGTTTGGTTGTGGTAGTGATCAATTTTTCGTCGGGAACAGTTGTCGTTTCAATCTCTTGAACTCTAGCAAAGTACTCCTCTGGAGTACCTTCAACCAGTATCTTTTCAGAGAAGAACTTTTTAAACTTTTCTTTCGTTCCTTCTGGAATAAAAATATGTCTCAATGAAATACAATTGTCATCAAAGATTTCAAAATTAGAAAACTCTGCATTTTTTGAGCCAATTTGTTCTATAGTACTAGGTAATACAATATAACGGAGATTTTGGCAATAATAAAAACAGAATTTCTCAATTATTGTTACACCTTCCGGAATAATAATGTGATCCAAACTTTGACATTGCATAAATGCACAGCAGCCTATTTCTTGAAGCCCACTTTGTATTATTATCTCTTTCAGTCGAGTACAATTCATAAACGTTCGGTCACCTATAATAGGCAATCCTTCTGGAAGTGTTATATGTTCAATATCTTTACATCCAGCGAATGCCCCAGTAATGTCATTTACATTGGAGGGAACAACCACTTTGTCAGCTGAACCAAAGTATTTTATCATTCTATGCCCACTATCGTCAAACAGACTATAATCATTAATTGAGAAAAAGGGTGAATCACAAACAATATCCTTTATTCCCGTATTAGAAAAGGCACCAACACCTATATGACTTACACCATAAGGTATGGATAATTTATGAAGATTTTCACATCCAAAAAATGCATAATCCCCTATGTACCTTAATGACTTTGGTAACGTTATCTCCTTTATGGATTTACAATTAATTGAATTGTCTCCAATGTATAAGAGGGATTCAGGTAAAAAGACCTGCTCTTGGTATTCGCTGTTTATTGCATTTGAACAGATTGTTTCAGTTCCATCCAAAATTTTTAGAATTGCCCTTGTCCCTTCTTTTATGTAGCAGCCGTAGCCGAAATCAAGATGTACAAATTTTTTATAGTCCTGTGTATAACAAGCAAAACCATATTTGCAGTTTAAGTCAGTCTTTGTCTTTTCGGTTTCTTCTTTTGATGGGTTAATAAGGCTTTTAATACATTCTAATTCATCATTGCTCAATCTCGAAACAGGGAAAGCAGGGTTCACTACTTCTGATTCTACCGTGTCTGCATTCTTGGAAATAGGCTTTTCTTCATTTGAGGTAACAGAGAGATTATCCTTTTCTTTCGTATTTCCTTTTCCGACAGTCATTTCTCTTTCCTTCTCTGTTGCAGCCATAGTTCTTTTGTGTTCAGGGTTTGCCACCGGATTAAACCACAAATAAACCTTTGCTACAACATATAGTATCAGCGCAAGAACAATGACTACGGCTATAATTCCTCCAATGATAATAATACCCTTTAATGCTCGGTCCACACCTCCAGCAACTGCACCATCGTCATAGTAGTCGTATTGCGTCTGTCCCAATAGTAAAACAGGAAGGACCAGTGCCACTAATGTGGCAAAAAAACGTTTAGAATTTGAATTCGGTTTCATAATTCGTGTCATTTAAACATTCTTGAATATGAATCAGAGAATTTTTCCTTGGAATAATCATCAAGTATTATGTCCTCTCCATTAAAATTCCGAGTCTGACTTTTTGTTGGACATTTACCCGAACAAATGTAGCTAACTATATCCTTTAAAAGAGGTGAAGCCTCGTCATTAATAATGAATAATCCGTACTTGTAATATGAATCTAATACAATACGATCACTAATCAACAACCAGAAGAAAAACAGCAATCTTGAATCTTCTGTTAATACGCATGACAATTCTGTTATATGAAGCTGTATCTGCTCTTTGGATAATGTTTTGTTATGAATGATATTGTCTATACACAAGTTTAGATATTGAAAATAATAATTAAGTTTTATTGAGTCCTCTTTTTCTCCCAATGCTAAAGAGTAATAGAATATGCAGACTTTTACAATCTTTTCGTATTCATATTCGGATAAATCATAAAAAGGCACTTTGAAATGCTCTAAGATGTTAAAATATGTAGTTTCTATTCTTGATTGGTTTTTCATAGATAATGCATCTAATGTTTTTAGCATTGTTGCAATATGATACTCTGAACGAGTGATCTCATTTGTTTTTCTTTGTTCTCGGTAAGTTATGTAAATGAGTGCTACTGAAAAAAATGCTAACCCCTACTGCTAAATAATTACCAAATGCTCCCCAATCGGTAGTGCTCTTAGAAACACCCGTTCCCCAAAAACAGATGACATAAGTCATTATAGCGACAAATGTCACTCCAAATGCTAAGAGTATAATCTTTTTGTCAGACATATATCTTTATTTGCATATTGAATTTGCAAAGATACACAATCTTTCAGATTCACCGAAAAAGTAAATTCAGACAGGCAAAGAGCTGCGATGCTGACAGCTATACAAAGCTCTTTGATAATGGACTTTTTAGATAGTGTATCTATCATGATATGAGAACTCTCACAACAGTTAATCGTATGTTTCATTCGGGGCAAAAATACGGCAAAGTAAGCATTGGTAGCTGTGTTTGCAAGGCTTGCAAATTGTCTTTTATTCAATTGAGATTCAGAGTCATCTATTCGAACAAGCATTGTGCCTCTATATGTGCTGTAAGTAAATTTTGATATTCGTACATATATGCTTTCATTTGTCGTTTAACAACTTCTTTCTCGGAAACCATATCATCGTCCTCAATTTCTTTCTCATAGCTTTTGATAAGAAATTCTATGGCGTTGTTAATGACTGAACGCTTTATGCGGATTCTACTGCCTAAAGCATTAATTAATAGGAAATTGAAAAACTCTGCAAATTCAGGAGCCTTTATATACATGCGTACACTTCGTACAAATTCTCGACTGAAGTCATCGCTATTGTTTTCAAGAACTTCAAGAAAAATTTCAATAAGATTATGATTGATGGCGCCACAATGTGTGTTCTTCATTTCAAGTGCTTTCATATTATCATCTTCTTTAATACCTTTAACTTTTTTAATCACATTATGAGCAAAAATACAAAAAAAGAGATGAAAGCTGCAAGCAAGAGCAAAAATCGCCGACAAAAATACAACTATCTCGCGCACCCTATTTTCGCACTGACAACCCTTCAATCCTATTTATCAAGTTTCGGATTCGTCATGTATGTCTGCCCTGGACTATGACTTGGTTTGGTGCGTAAAAGTGTTCCGTCGGCGATCAAATCAGGAATCACGATATTTTGCAGATAATCTGGACTCTTTTTCAAAAGCGTAGCCAATTCATCAATGATCTACAACACATGCTTCGATGATGCATTCCCAGAACTGCTCTTTTGTCATTCTTGGCTTGACTTTCTTTTTTACTATTCTATCCACGATTCGCTTGTTCTCTGTCAAATGGTCAGTTGCAACACTGTTTCAGGACGTTCCAATATTAGTGGTACTATTAGCATTGATTGTCAGATCGTTAGCACCACTATCAGTTGCATCATTAGTTCCAATATTAGTTGCAACATTTGAACTTTCAGTTGCATCATTATCGCGCCAGATCGTTGTGATGAACTCGGCGCTCAAGTCTATCTCAGGGCATCAAGTTTCAGCTTTTCAGACGGCTTTCATGCGGCAGGAATGCCACCTCTACTAAACCACTGCAAAAATACAAATAAATCACGAAACCTATTTTCGCAAAAGAAAATTTCAGGCATCTCTAATTGGTCACCAGCATGGTGGCCTTTTTTGTAAATTACTCGTTGACGAATTGCAACTCTCTCATTATAAGAGGTTCAACTTTGTTTTAGTTCTTCGTTTCCACCCCTGGTCACCGTATCCCCAATATCCGGTGCGTCTGCAACGACAGCCGCCACCCTTTGTGGTTCAGTACCGCCTGCACGCAAGCCGCCATGTTGGCCTGACATTGGAGCGGGTTGTCGCTGTAGCAGGGCTGCAAGAAGCGATGCTTGGCCTCGATATGGTCATACTGCGCCAAATCCTGTCCGCAATACACCACTTTGAGTTCGTCGCAGCGGGTAAGCACACAGGGCACAACTCCCCCACCCTCAAACGCCTCCTTCGGCGAGAGCGTCACCCAGTCGATGCCCTCCGAAAGCACGCGCGTACCGTTGGTTTCGATTGCAACGGGTAGGTCAGTTCCCGTTTTCAACGCACGCACAAATTCATCATCGGCAAACAGCGACGGCTCCCCACCCGTTAGCACAATCAGCTGTGCATTAGGATATTGTGCGATATTATCTATAATTTCGCTTGAGGTCATAGGTTTAGACTCCCGATGGTCCGTATCGCAGAAGGCACAATGCAAATTACACCCGCTGAAGCGGACAAACACGGCGGGCGTACCAGTATGGTAACCCTCCCCCTGAAGCGAATAGAATATTTCGTTAATCGGATACATCATTCGAAATTTTGAACGGCATCGTCCGCCATGTAGGAGGCCTTGTTATCGCGCGACTCCCACACATCTGCACGGTAGCAGTTGGGCACCGTATCCACAATCCATTTGGCCAGATTTTCGGCCGTGGGGTTGAAGTCAAGTACTTCGTTTAAGTTCTTATGGTCTATCCTGCCATGGATCAGCCGTTTGATTTCTGTAAAATCGCACACCATACCGTTGCTGTCCAATTCTTTGGCACGGCAATACACATTGATTTTCCAATTATGTCCATGCAAGTTCTCGCATTTGCTCTCGTAGTCGAGATACAACTGGTGGCAAGAGGAGATTTCTAAGGTTTTTCGTACGTAATACATTTATGGTTTAAAGTTTAAAAGTTTCAAGATTCAAATTTCAAGGTGAAAGGTACACGGTACAAGGTTCAAGGTTCACCATTCACCGTTCACCATTCACCATTCACCGTTCACCATTCACCATTCACCATTCACCGTTCACCGTTCACCGTTCACCATTTACCGTTCACCGTTTACCATTCACCATTTACCATTCCCCATTCCTCATTTACCATTTACCATTCACCGTTCATCGTTCATAGTAAATCGTCGTGTCTTCAATTCCGGCATCGCGTAGGGCTTCGATGCGCTCGCAGCAGGTGCCGCATTTACCGCAGTGGTACTCTCCGCCCTTATAACAGGAGTAGGTCTCACTGTAATCCAGTCCCAACGCCTTGCCATGCAGCGCTATGTCCTTCTTGCTCAGCAGCGTATAGGGGGCAAAGACCGTCACATTCTCATAGGTGCCGGCAGACATGGCCTCCGACATGGCCTTTATGAATTCCGGGCGGCAGTCGGGATAGATGGTGTGGTCGCCGGAGTGGTTGGCAATCAGCACTTTGGTCAGCCCGTTGCTCTCGGCTATGCCGCACGCGATGGACAGCATGATGCCGTTGCGGAAAGGCACCACCGTGGATTTCATGTTCTCATCATCGTAATTTCCTTCCGGAATATCCTCGGCCGTCCCCAAAAGCGCGCTTTTGAAATGCTGGTGCATAAAATCCAATGGGATAATCAAATGTTTAATACCCAGTCGTTTGCAATGTAAAATGGCGTATTCGCGCTCGCGGGCGTTCTGCGTGGAGCCATAATCAAAAGTGATGGCCAGTGCAATCTGGTCCTTGAACTCGTACAACAATGTGGTGGAGTCCATACCGCCGGAGTATATGATGACCGAATCCTTCTCCATTGCCATTCTATTCTTGATGAAAATTAGCCAGCATACGCGCACGCACCAGTTCCTGATGTTCCGCATCGCCATAATTGGCAAAGGGTTTTATGGAGATACCGCCACGAGGATTGAAGAGTCCGATTACCTCAAGATACTTCGGGTCCATCAGTTTCACCAAATCCTTCATGATGATATTGACGCAGTCCTCATGAAAATCGCCGTGGTTGCGGAAACTGAAGAGATAGAGTTTCAAACTTTTGCTCTCCACCATGCGCACACGCGGTATATAGTTGATGATGATATGGCCGAAATCGGGCTGTCCGGTTTTGGGGCACAAGGAGGTGAACTCAGGACAATCCAGGGTCACAATATATTCATTTTCAGGATGTTTGTTCTCAAAAGTTTCCAAAACATCCGGATTGTAATCGTAATTGTACTGCGTATTCTGGTTGCCCAGCAAGGTCACGCCATCCAATTCCTTTTCATTTCTTGACATAGTTAAATCCAAATTTGCGGCAAAAATACAGAAAATTCGTAATTTTGCAGTCTAAAAAACACATCCACAATGAAAAAGATATTATCCCTAACGCTTATTCTAACTATCGTTGTATTAACAGGATGCGGAAAGAAGAACGGGCCGTTCACCACATTCAGCATTTCCGGTATGCGCAGTTATATGGTCAAAACCGACGATCCATACTTGCCCGAAACACTCAATCCGTGCGGAGTGGAGAACAGTTATTCGCTGGTGTGGCCCACCAAAGGCATGATGACCAAAGAAGCTGAAAAAGAGTTGATCAGACAGGTTTTCGCCGACAGCACCTCCACCTCTGTAAACGAGGCCTCGCAACGCTGGCTGAGCAACCTTTGGCTATACGAGGACACCAAAGCATTGGAAACAACAACGGTGGATAGTGTCTCGGGAAAAGAGTCATATACATACGCCCATCTAAGCAACGACATAAAGCAGCACGACAATCTGGTCACTTTCATCACCTCCACCGAGACCTTTTTGGCGGGTGCCGCTCATGGTTTATATACCGTGCAATACCTGACCTACGACCGCAAAGCCAAGCGTGTGATACATCTAAACGACCTTGTGGACACCAGCAAGATGGGCGAAGCCGTTGTGCGCGCCATTGAGGATCTGGTCGTCAACAAGGACATCAGCGACTGCATGTTTGAGGAATACCACAATGCTGGCAAAGTGGCGGTGGTGGACAACTTCTTCATCGACAGCACGCGGAGCACCATCACCATAGTGTTCCAGCAATACGACATCGCGCCGTATGCCTGCGGTTTGCAGTCAGTTGTGCTGCCCATCTTCTGGCTCTCCAAGCATGTGGAGCTCACCCCGTACGCGAAGAAACTTTTCGGGAAAGGGAGTTATTTGGAGTGATTTTTTTAGACGTGAGATGTGAGACGCAAGATGTAGGACGTAGGACGTAAGATGTGAGATGTGAGAGGGGGAGACGCAAGATGTTAGACGTGAGATGTAGGATGTAGGACGTAGGACGTAGGACGTAAGATGTAAAATGTGAGATGTTAGACGTGAGACGTGAGATGTTAGAGGAAGAGATTGAAAAAGAGATACTTGTTGGAAAACATAATCTTATGTTAAACGTCCTAAGTCTAAAGTCCTAAGTCCTAAGTCTAAAATCTAAAATCTAAAATCTAAAATCTAAAATCTAACATCTAAAATCCAAAATCTAATATCCAACATCCAACATCTAACATCTAACATCCAAAATCTAACATCTAACATCTAACATCCAAAATCTAACATCTAACATCTAACGTCAAACGTCTAACATCTAACGTCTAACATCTAACGTCCCAAAAAACAATCATCATTTCAACACAACATCAAATTAAGTTGTATATTTGCAAAAAATTATTAACAAAATATTTTAACTTATGAAAACATTTTCTTTTGAAAACTTAGAAGCTTGGAAGCAATCCAGAGAACTGGTTTTGCTTGTTTATCAAATTCAATCTTCTTTTCCTTCTTATGAGAGATATGGTTTAGGGGATCAGTTAAGGCGGGCCGTTGTATCTGTTTCCTCAAACTTTGTAGAAGGCAATGCCAGATACTCAAAAAAAGAACAAATCCATTTCATTGAAATTGCGATAGGTTCCCTTATGGAAGTATATTGTCAACTGACATTGGCATTTGATCTTGAATATGTAACAAGTGAACAACTATGTATGTGTTCTGAAAAAATCGATTGTGTCCTAAAATTACTAAATGGGTTACGCTACCAGAAAATCAACAGCCTAAACTCAAAACAACAAACAAATCCCCCAACATCCAACATCCAACGTCCAACATGAAACCAGGCAAACTTTACCTCATCCCCACCCCTATTGCAGAGGGCGATTTCAACAACTTCTTTCCGTCCTTCAATGCGGAGATCATCAATGATATCGATTATTATATCGTGGAAGAACTGCGCACGGCGCGGCGTTTTCTGCGTTATGCGGGCATTCGTAAGAAGATTGACGAACTGCAATTCTTCGAACTCAACGAGCACACGCAGGGCGTGGAGCTGAACGAGTATTTGCAGCCCTGTCTGGACGGTCATAACATGGGTCTGATGTCGGAGGCCGGGGTGCCCTGCGTGGCGGACCCGGGCAACAAAGCGGTGGAGAAGGCCCACCAGTTGGGCATTGAGGTAGTGCCGCTCATTGGGCCGAGTTCCATCATCCTCGCCCTCATGGGCAGCGGGTTGAACGGGCAGAACTTCGTCTTTCACGGCTATTTGCCGGTGGAGCAATATGATCGGGAGAAAAAGTTGAAGGCGATAGAGGCGGTTGCCATCAAGACGGGGCAGTCGCAGATGTTCATCGAGACGCCCTACCGCAACCGGCGCATGGCGGACTCTATTTGCAATGTGTGCCAGCCCGCGACGCGTGTCTGCATTGCTGCAGGGTTAACCTCCGAGAACGCGCTATTGAAAACCCAATCGGTGAGCAAGTGGCGCAAGCATTTCGAGGACGAACGCAACGCTTTGGACAAGCGGCCTTGTATTTTCGTGATCGGGCGATAAGAGACGGAAGACGCAAGATGTAGGACGTAAGATGTAAGACGCGGGACACAGGACGTAATATGTAAGACGCAAGAAGTAAGATGTAAGACGTAAGACGTAAGACGCGGGACACAGGACGTAAGATGTAAGACGCAAGAAGTAAGATGTAGGACGTAAGAAGTAAGATGTAGGACGTAGGACGTAAGATGCAGGACGCAGGGTTCACACATCACACATCTCACATCTCACATCTCTCATCTCTCATCTCACATCACACATCTCAAGTCTCACGTCTCACGTCTCAAGTCCAACGTCTAACATCCCAAATCAAAAAAATCCCAACTGGCCGAAGCCGTATAATTTTTTTTTGTATTTTTGCGACCTCAAAAAATGAGACGTTCTTTGAATGAGCCGAAGTGGTGGAATGGTAGACACGAGGGACTTAAAATCCCTTGCTCATTGCGAGCGTGTGGGTTCAAGTCCCACCTTCGGTACCAAAATCGCAAGCGGAAGTAGCTCAGTTGGTAGAGCACGACCTTGCCAAGGTCGGGGTCGCGAGTTCGAGTCTCGTTTTCCGCTCAAACAAAAAAAACCGCTAATTAGCGGTTTTTTTGTTTTTATGTGTTACACTTTTCCCCTAATCCTTCACACACCGTACTGAGAAACAGGCCTTCTTGTTACTGACAATCTTGTTGGCCAACACATCGTTGTAACCAATGTAACGGCCGTAGGCGTTGGGATTCATCAGTGTATCATCCCCCTCCTTGAAACCATAAGGGGTTGAACTCCAGAAGTTTGCGCCACTATGGAAACTGTAGAAGCGCACCACCTCGTTGTCCTCATAACAATGGCCCGTGGGAACAGCGCCGAAAAGAGATGTGTTGTTTGAGTCCATGCCCATTCCCGGAGTGTTCGGAACTACCGATTCCTTCCACAAGGAATCCACCGCCAACATTTTGGCAGGAGAGAATTTCTTCTTTCCAGATGTGCAATTGGTGACAAAATCCACCAATTCATGCCACTCCTCATCCGAAGGCAAATGGAAACCTGTCGGACAAATACCCTGCACACGGTTGGCATGCACCTCACCGTCCTTCGCATGTCTGGCCGCAGCCCAATTGTAGAGCACCCCATACATTTTGACACTATCCACATTGCCTGCCGGAAAATAATAACGCTCCTTGAAAACCGTATCCGTGTTGTCAATGGGCGAACCGTCCGCATAATGCCGGGTTCTCAGATTCTCGCCCAACCAAGTCTGCTTGCCAATCTTAACAACCGAATAAATATTCCCTTCAACATCTATTACGAATTGTGTTGAATCAAGCAATTCAAACTTGCAAGGACCACATGTTTCTGTATTTCTGTTACATGAAACCGCTAAAAACAAGCATGTTAACACAAACAAACCATATACTGGGAATACTCTTTTCATCATAGTATTTGTCATTTTTATAAGAATTTGCAAACATACAACATTTTTCTCAAAATAAACAATCGTCCATAGCATTTTTGTATTTTTGCCGCAAATTCTTGCGATTATGAAAGACACGATCTGCGCCATATCCACACCCGCCGGCATCGGGGCAATAGCCGTGGTGCGCGCCTCCGGCGACGAGGCCTTTGAGAAACTCACCCCACTCTTCCCCAATATCAACCTCAACTCCCTGCCGCCTCAAAGCGCCAAGTTTACGCAAATATTTGACAACGACCAAGTTATAGACCAGGTGGTGGTGCTGAAATTCGCTGCCCCACACTCCTATACCGGCGAAAACATGGTGGAGATCTCCTGCCACGGCTCCCTCTATATCCAGAAAAAAATACTGGAACTGATGATTGAACAGGGCTGCCGCATGGCCCAACCCGGTGAGTTCACCCAACGCGCCTTCCTAAACGGCAAACTGGACCTGCCGCAAGCCGAAGCCGTCGCCGACCTGATTGATTCCCAGTCAGAAAGCACGCACAAACTCGCCATCAACCAACTTAAAGGTTCCTTTTCCAAGAAACTGAACTCGCTGCGCGAACAACTGGTGCAACTCGGTTCCCTGTTGGAACTGGAACTCGACTTCAGCGAAGAGGAGGTGGAGTTTGCCAACCGCGAGGAACTGAACCGCCTGCTGGATGAACTGGGTACCGAGACCGACCGTCTTCTGCACTCCTTCAAGGTGGGCAATGCGCTCAAAACCGGCATCCCCGTTGCGATTGTCGGGCAACCCAATGTGGGCAAGTCCACCCTCCTGAACACGCTGCTGCAGCACGACAGAGCCATCGTCTCCCCTATTCCAGGCACCACCCGCGACACTGTGGAGGACACCTTCGTCATCAACGGTACGCCGTTCCGTTTCATTGACACCGCCGGCATCCGCCAAGCCGATGACTCGCTCGAGAGCATCGGCATCGAGCGCACCTTCCAAGCCATCGACCAGGCTTCCATCATTTTCTATATGGTGGACGCCAGCCGGGCGGACTTCGCCAGTGTGAAAGCGGAAGTGGAGGAATTCAAAGTTTCCACTGACCTTACAGACAAGCAGTTACTCATCATCGCCAACAAGATTGACGAACTTAAAACCCTGCCTGAGCATTACAAGGATTGGCACGATATGGACATCATCTTCATATCCGCCAAACGTCAGGTTAACATCGGCGACATTGAAAACCGACTCGTTGAATACATCCAACAGCATCATATTCAAGATGTTTCACTGCTCACCAACGAACGGCATTACGCCCTCTTGTCGGATATGCGCACCGCCATCGGGCGCATCCGCCAGGGTCTGGCCGATGAAATCCCCACCGACCTGCTGGCTGAGGATGTGCGCATCGCGCTGTACGATATCGGTTCGCTCACCGGCACCATATCCACCGACGAACTGCTGGACAACATTTTCGGGAAATTCTGCATCGGCAAATAAATGGCGGCACTCTACATCTTCAATCCGGAACATGACTATGCGCTGGCCAACAACGACCCGCACTTCATGCCGCCTGCCTCGGCGGTGAAGTTCGCCCTCGACTGCGCACTGTTTCTGTCTTACATCGTTCCTGAAGATGCCACACTCTTCCTCCCCCACTCCACAAACGATAAATTCTATTCCATAAAAGACAACTCTTGGTTATCCGAAACACCTGATTTTCAATCCATTCAACCATGGGGATGGGACGCATTGGTCCTACATCAATGCAAAGAACATTTCCCTTACAAATCTTTGGAATACGAAAACATGGTCATCACCGTTCGGCGATTGGCGCACCGCAGGAACACCATCGCCGCCATGGAGTATCTCAAACAGCATTGTTCGGATGAAATCCACCTGCCCGAACCGGCGCAAGAACTGTTCAGCACCGACGAGATAGAGGAATACATCCGCAAGTATCAGCATGTTATCTTCAAATCACCTTACTCCGGGAACGGTCGCGGGCACCTGTACGCGCACGAGCGAAGCAATCCTACGCTGCTCCGGCAAGGTGGCGGTGTGATTCGCCGCCAGGGATCCATCATGGCCGAACCTTTATATGAGGTGGTTCAGGATTTCGCCATGGAATTCAGATGCCATAACGGGCAAACCGAGTTTAGCGGATATTCCCTCTTCAACACCCTCCATTACGGGTATGCGGGCAATCTTCTGCTCACGGACACGCAAATTGAAGCACGACTCATCCAATGGATTCCGGAAGCGCATCTGCATGCTATTCAAGACCACTTGCGCGACTATATCACGCATTCCATCGCCCCATTTTATGAGGGTTATCTTGGTGTGGATATGTTTGTGTATCAAAAAGATAACCACTTCTATCTCAACCCAATGGTGGAGATGAACCTGCGCATGACCATGGGGATGGCGGCGCATATACTGGTGGAGCGATATCTGCATCCCGAGGCCAAAGGCATCATGAGGCTGGAATACCAACCCGAATTCGGAAGACTCCTACAGCAAATTCAAAACCAAGAACCGCTTACCATCAAGGACGGGAAATGGCACCATGGTTTCCTCGCCTTGAATCCGGTGGCGGAAGAAACCCAATACGCGATTACCATCAATATTACAAACATCTAATAATCAAGAATATGGATAATGTTACCATCCGTCTGATGACGGCAGAAGACTACCAACCCGTGTATCACTTGTGGACCATCACGGAGGGCATGGCGCTCCGGAGCTACGATGATTCCGAAGAGGGCATCACCAAATTCCTGCGCAAAAACCCGACCTCCAACTTCGTGGCAGTGCTTGACGGGGAGATTGTGGGCGTGCTGCTTTGCGGCATTGACGGCCGCAGGGCTTACATTTACCACACGGTGGTGCGCACCGACCTCCGCAACCGAGGCATCGGCAAAATGCTGCTGGCAGAGGCCTACAAGGCCATCGAAGCCGAAGGCATCAAGAAGAACGGGCTGCTGGTGATGAACACCAACGAACTGGGACAGGCGTTCTGGGCCTCTCAGGGCTGGGACAAGCGCACCGATGTCACCTATTACAGCAAAAACAATTAAGCGATACCAACTATTTTTGTATTTTTGCGCTTAAAAAAAGAGCACGATTGAAACGAGTCATCCTTTTCATATTAGCGGGATTCCTGTTGGGCGCTTGCGCCAAAATCGTCACGCCGGTAGGCGGTCCCAAAGACGAACTGCCCCCGAAACTGGCCAAAGAACAGCCGGCCAGCGGGTCCGTGCGTTTCAACGACCGTGTCATCAAGATCACCTTTGACGAGTTTTTCACGCTCAACAATCCCACTGAAAATGTGCTCATCTCCCCTCCCATGGAGACACCGCCCGAGTACTCAATTCAGAACAAGTCGCTGATTATCAAATTCAAAGACTCGCTTCGGCCCAACACCACATACAACATGGTGTTCTCCAACTGCATACAGGACTTTCACGAGAGCAACAAACTCAACTATTACCATTACAGTTTTTCCACCGGTGACGAGATTGACACCTTCATGTTGGCGGGTTCGGTAAAGGATGCCCAAACGCTGGCTGGTTGCGACAACTACTATGTGTTCCTATACGACCGCGATGTGGATTCGCTTCCGATGACCACCCTGCCCATGTATGTGACGAAGACGCAGCCCAGCGGGCGATTCACCTTCCAAAACATCCGTCCCGGGGAATACAAGGTTTTCGTCCTGAAGGATCTGAATGCCAACCTGCTCTATGACCTGCCGAACGAAAGCATCGCCTATGCCGACCGTATGTTCGCATCCTTCCCTGCGCCTCCGAAGGACACCAACGCACGCGGAAGCCAGTTGCCAGATTCGTTGCCGCAAGTCATGCTCTACGCTTTTGAGGCCACCGACTCGATCCCCACGCTATTGCATTACGAGAACCCCGCCGCCGGGCACTATGTATTCCCGTACAAAGCGCCTGTGGAGCAGTTCTCCGCCACTGCCATCGGCCGTGATGTACCGCATTTTGAGATCATCAGCAAGACCCTTGACACGGTGACCTGGTATCTGAAAGAGCCGCTGACCGACACCCTCTCCTACCTTTTTTCCGCTGACGGGCACACGGACACGGTATCCATCACGCCTTACAAACCGAAGAAGACGCAAACCCGTGGCGGCAGGACAACCGCCGCTGCCACCCTTTTGCCCGTAACCCCGCTCAATCAGGGGCATCGTTTCAAGCCTCTCACTCTTGCATTCAACTATCCTATCAAACCTACGGATTCCATTGATGTGATGGTGATCAGTCATCAGAAGAACCTCAAAGACACTACCCTGTTCCGGGTTATTGTTCCAGACACACTGGTCATGCAATTACCTTTACCTTTTGTCTTTGAGGACAAAAAGAACTACACCGTTCTTATTGCGGATTCCGTATTTGTGGGATACAACGGGTTATATAATGACTCCATCAAATGCTCCTTTGTCACCCAATCGGAAAAGGATTATGGTTCGCTGACCATGAACTATGTGGTTCCGGGTACTGGTTTTCAGTACATAGCCCGTCTTTGGAGTGGCAAGCAGATGGTGCAGGAAGACATATTCTCCGAATCAAAACAAATTCAATACAAATATCTTACGCCCGGAGATTTCAGCATTACATTAATTGAAGACCGCAATCATAACGGTCGTTGGGATGCCGGTGACTATCGGGAGAAGCAGCAACCGGAAAATGTGATTCAGTATCCGAAATCCATCCATATTCGGGGATTCTGGGAAAACGAGGAAAGTTTTGAGATTCCGGACACCCGAGAATAGCTGTCATTCAAGCAAATTCACGCCGTATTCTACCGGATCCTCCGCCGCCAGAGGCACATCATCCTCATCCATATAGATGTAATTTTTGACTCGTGGACTGAATGTCTTGATGTAGAAGTCTTGAAGGAGAACCTCCACTTCGCTCATGGTCTGTTCGATGAGGGCGGGTTTCAGCTGGCACTCCCACACCACGATTACCTGCCAACCATTCTCGCAGAGAATCCCATAGTTCTTCTGGTCCCGTTCCTGATTCCGCCGAATCTTGTTCACCCAGAACTCCCGATTTGTCTTCGGTATTTTACAACATTTAGAGTTTTCCACCTCAACATCCCCACTCTTAACTCTTAACTCTTCACTATTAACTAATAACTTCACCCCGTGTCCGTGCCAGAAGCAGCCGTTCACGAAAATGGCGGTGCGGTACTTGCGCATCACAATATCGGGTTTGCCGGGCACGCCACGCACATTGAGGCGGTAGCGGTAACCGTGCTGCCATAACCATTGGCGCACCAGCCGTTCGGGTTTGGTGTTCTTGCTGCGGATGTGCGACATGCAGCGGTGGCGTTGTGCGGGGGTTAATCGGTCGGGCATAACACAGGATTAATGGAACATCTTTGCAGCAGATTCTTCAGTGCGGCAGCATGGTGCCCTATTGCGATGACATGGTGATTTCCTATAGGATTTGTTAAGAAATATTCGGCATTGGACGGGTCAGTGAGGCGAACCAACAATTGTGTGCGGCAGAGGTCCGGTTCCGCCTGATTGCGGACCAGTTCGCCTTCCGCAACAAATGCCCGCGACAAGTCTCCGGAAACCTTGCAAACCGTGACAGGACCTTCGGGCACATGGCCGCGGATACCTACGCCGATGCCCGACTCATAGTGGGTGTCGAGTTCATAGTTGCGCACCATGTCGAATGGGACAGTGCAATGGGCAAATAGGATTTCTCCCGTTTCAGGATTAATGCTGGCGGGGTTCGCTTGAAATGATGAGTTGCCGATCAGGGTGCGAAGCAGCATCATAGTCAGCATGGTGGGCACATCGCCTTCGCAACCAGCCACGAGTCCTTCCGAATTCAGTTTGGCCAGTGCCCAGCAACCGGTATTGTGGACGGCATCCAGCAAGTCGAAGCAACGGAGGGTAAGACCGTTGAGGTGGTGCTTCTCGATCAAGGATTTCAGGGCCAGATAGATGCGATAAGCGCCGGGCAGGGCGGCGTGTATTTGTGGGACATCGCTGGCCTCCGGAGCAGATTGCTCGGGAATGGTGTCCAGTGTGTCCAGCAGTGCGCGCATCGGGATGTCAACAAGTTCGGCGCCCAGTCTGTTTTTGACGGCATCATGTTCCACCCCGCTGGAAATCAGCCAGTCGGATGGCTCACCGATGATGCCAAGACGGCAGTTGCGGAGGATGCGCCCCTCCTCTACCCCACTTAATTGCTGAATGCGTGTTGTAATGTACTCCGGACTGCCGTGGAGGATCTCACCCTGTAGGCCTTGCTGGCGAAGGAAGGAAAGGATTTCCATGGCGGCAGGCAGCGAGTTGCTCTTGTTTGATGCAAGCAGGCGGAAGGGTTTCTTGGATTTCGCGAGTAATTGAGGCAAAAGTTGTTTAAAGAGACCTTCGGTGCTACCCGTACGCACATAAATCAGGTCCAAGTCATGCGTACCGTAATCGGAATAATCGTCGTTTCTCAGCACATACGGGACATTCAAGGAGGAGAGAAACTCCTGGGTGAGGGAAACCACAGCCTGTGGGTCATGCAGCGTGGAGGTAAGGGTATAGACAGCAATGTTCATGATGACAGGATTTACGGGATTTGAACGGGTTGGAACCGTTGTTTCAGCAGTTCAACCACCTCCCAGTCGGCGGGCAGCCATTGCACGGAGTCGAGTTCGCTGGGGGCGAGCCAGCGGGCGGCTTCGTGCTCGAGGAGGGTGAGCGAGCCGCTCTCGATGGTGCAGAGAAAGCAGTGCATCGTGAGGTGAAACTTGGGGTAATCCCATTCGATGGTGTGCAGCAGCTCCCCAACGGTGATGCGGGTTTCCAGTTCCTCCCATATCTCGCGCTTGACAGCATCCTCAGGCGTCTCGTCAGGTTCGATTTTGCCGCCGGGAAACTCCCACCAGTCTTTCCAGTCGCCTGCGCCCCGCTGGGTGGCGAAGATGCGGTTTTGAGAGTCGTGGATGATGGCGGCGGAAACGGTGATGTGTTTCATAGCTTATTCGTTCTTGTTAAGGATGACGAGTGCGGCGATGACGCCCGGCACCCATCCTGCCAAGGTGAGCAGAAAGACAATAAGCACAGACCCGCATCCGCGGTCGATGACGGCGAGAGGCGGGAAAAGGATAGCCAACAAAACTCTGATAAATGACATAGGTGTAGATTTTAAAAACAACCGCAAAAGTACAAAAATAGGCTCTTCATTACCAACCTTCTGGCAGGACTATATTTTCCACGCCATGCGCCTCCGCGAACAGCGGCGCAATTTCCTCGTCTGTGAATCCGGCGATGCCACAGCCGATGCGGGTAACGAGGAAGGTAAGTTTGGGGTGCTCCTTCGCAAAGGCGATAAACTCATCCACATACGGGCGGATGGTCTCCACGCCACCCTGCATCGTGGGGATGGCGTAACTTTGCCCTTGCAAACCGACACCCTGTCCCATAACAGCGCCAAAATTGCGGTAGGCGACGCGTGCCGCACCGCCGCCGTGCTTGCCTTGCAGGTTACTGCCGAAGACAAAAATCTCGTCCGGTTGCAGTTCGGTGATAAACTCCGGTGTGGTTCTTTTCTGTTCCATATTCATTTTATTTTATTCTTTGCGACTTTTCAGCTGTTCCAGTGCGCGGCAGAGCTGGTCGGGGCAGGAAGTGGGTTTGCCGCCGCAGCGGATACCGTTGAGCTTTTGGATGACGTCGTCGATTTTCTGGCCGGTGACCAGGCGGCAAATGCCCTGGAGGTTTCCGTCGCATCCGCCCATGAAGAAGACCTGCTGCACAACGCCCTCGTCATCGACGGTCACATCGATGAACTGCGAGCAGGTGCCTTGGGTTTTGTAGAGGGTGTGGGGCATAAGGTGGGGATATTATTTCACATAATTCAACAATTCTTCACCAGTTCTAAATATCGGCATTCCTTCTTCAAAACCTGATTGTGATTTTGCATCAGCGATGATGTCCAATAGTTTTATCTTTGAAGATAATTGAACTTCCTCATCAAATACAAAACAAAAATAATTGCCTTGAGGATTAGGATAAAGTGCCTGTCGCATACGTTCTTCGTTCATCGTGGCGTGATGGTGTACATGGAAAACTCTATATTCATTCTTGTTTTCTTCACCATCTCTATACAAAACCACAAATTTCACGTCTAAACCTGCGAGATAAGTTGGTGGCAATGCTCCTTTACGAGGTTCTTCACCACGACGTTTCAGTCTGACGTTGTACAAGTTCGTTCCCTTGTCGTTATTGCCCATAATCCAAGCCAGCTGTTTGTCGGAATGGTAACAGCCAATGAGAAAATGACTGTTTAGATAACGTTGGATGTGATGAATGGTGAGAAGCGAAGGTGCAGCTGCGATTGGCGCTGGTTGAGCAACTGGTTTCAAAATCGTTCTTGGGTCGGTTCCCAAAGCGCATTCTTTGTAATAGAAACTAGTCTCTATCAAAGCTAACACCAAATCATTTTCATCGTTGTATTTTTTATCATTATCCAAAGCCAATGAATAATATTCTTGAGGCCCATCAACATTATATGGTGCAAACACTTTTCCAAGCAATTGTTGGAAATTTTCTTTCAGGAATTCCTCGGCATTGATGCCTTCACGAGGGGTCATGGCATAGAATTTATATTGATTTTGGAGAACTTCTTTGATGTTGTCCCTGAATTTTCTTCTAATTTCTTGTGTGCGTTCCCCTGCACCTTGCACATAGCACGCCAGTACGAACAAGAAGTTGATGTTGTATGTTTGCAAAATGAGCGTGTCGCGATCAAAAAGCCGGTTGTCAAAATGATACGAGGTTCGATAACTCTTACCTTCAATCGGGACTATTTGCAAGTTGGCGTCGCTATAGTTATTCAACTGGTCGGCTTGCAGGTGACCTCGAATAAAGAAGTTCGGGGTGATGTTGTATCCTTCGGTAGTGTTATCCCGATATTGCAGGTTCTCCGCCTCAAACTCTTGAGGCCTGCTGTTGAAGAAATCAATATTGTACTGGATGACGTTCTTGGCGTATGTGAACTGCTTGTAGATAGAATTCGGACCGATGTCGTTGTCATCCTTGTAATATTTGCTGTCGCCGATGAAATAGATTTGTTTCTTGTCTTCTATCAATGAGTTATCGCGGTAGATATGGTCAATTATCTTGCCGTCTTTTTGTGCTTTCAGTCCTCCTGATATATCACTATCGCCAATGAGCGAGTCAATCATATCTTCAAAGACAAGGTTGAACTCGCGTACCAGCATAGCCTGTTCGTCGTCATTGTCTTTGCTTTGGACATATTGGGATTGTTCGAAGAAGGTGAAGAGCAGGTTCCACAACTGCACCATCTCGTCCGTGAAATACTTGCGTCTGTTTTGACGGAGCACACGAATACCTTTCCCACTGTCTATCATGGATTGGATTGTCTCGGGTTTGAGTAAGTCGTACCCGAAAGCGGGACGGACGTTGAACTTGAATTCTTGTGCCAGATAGTTCAGTACCGAGTAAAACAACACAATCAGTTCCTCATCAAAATTGATGTCTTTCTGTTTGGTGCGCGGATTGAGATATAGCGGCACACTGTTTTGTATCAGTGCTTGGGTCTTTGAAATGGTTTTCTGCCAGTGTATCTTGTTTTGCCCTGAGTGCTTGAGGCGGGTAATGTAGGTGAACAGGCTCTTGTGTTCCTTGTCGAATTTCAAGAGTGATAGGACAATGTCTATCATCGTCTCGCTACTTGGCCCCTGGTGGGAAACCACGTTCTGCATGATTTCCGCCTCGTCACTCACCTTGTCCTTGCGTTGGAAATAGAGTTTGATGGCGCGATATATCCATACGGAAAGACTGAAGACATTGGCCTTGTGTTCCTGTTTGAGATTGTCAAAATCGATGATGTCTTCCGGTTCATATTCGCCGAAGGCTTTCCCGTCAATGATAAACACTTTCGGCAGAATAAATACTGTATCAGGGATTTTGCGCGAAAGGAAATAGCCAACGTAGGGTATCTTGGCCTTTCCATTGTGCATCTCCGTGAAATAGTGCGGGTCGAGTATGGCACTCAACCTGTCCTTTTCGTAGCCGTATTGTTCTATCAGTATTTTCATTTAGGGGCGACACCTAAGTATTCCATGAATTGTTGTAGGGTCTGCGTTGCGTCTTCTTCATACAAGTCTTTGAAGATGAATTTGCCACGTTCCTCTTTGCCGTCAACGATTGCTTGCTTGTAGAAGAAGTATTTGTTGTTCTCAGTTTCGTCACGCAGCACTTCATACCAAAGGTAGAACATCACCTTGCTCTTGAATTCTTTTTCATCCACAGAGTGCTTGATAAAGAAGTTTCCCAATTGTTTGTCCTCGCTTTGGGTGAGGTCGAAAATCCTCTTGTTGGCTTCTTTTATAAAGTCAACCCACGGATAGGTCTTTTCTCCGATTGTTATTTCAAAAGTGTCGGACTTGACATCCGCACCATAGTTGATGGGGACATATTCCCATTCCCAACGGCGTTTGAACGCACTATCCATCGGGAAAAGGCTTTGGTCGGAGGTATTCATGGTAGCGAGAATATTCAGATTGGCGGGCAAGCAGAGTTTTCCGTCTTTGATGCCTTCGGAATCTTCTCCCAATTTGTTAATGAGATAGTTGGCCAAGTCCTTGTCTGCTTTGATTTTATATTCAGAAACGCCGCTTTTTCTATCCAATAATTGGAATAAATCTCCAAAGATTTGTGCGCAGTTACCGCGGTTGATTTCTTCAATGACGAGATAGGTTTGCTCTGTTGGATGGGTGTAAGCATAAATGTAGGCATCCGTAAAGGCTTGCGGAACAAATTCATATACTATCTCTTCATCTTTGCCGGTTAAAGTCTTTTCCTCTTTAGATGTCGGTTTCATGGTAGGCTTATAACATCCCACGAAAGAGGCATAATCCGTATCCGGATGGAAAGTGGTACGGAAAACATTGGGCAAATCTTGCTCTTCGCCATTGTCTAATAGTTCTCCAGTTTGTATCTTTACTTCGTGGCTTTTGCCTGTGCCGGGTGCGCCGTAGAAGATTTGCTGAAGAGACCCCGAGTTTTCTACAGTTGTATTTTCGTGACCCATATCTATTATTGAATTAAGATATGGTCTTGAATCAAAAATGTTGATAAAACTCTCAAAGGTTTCTTTTTCTGGTGCATCTGGTGTACCAATATAAATAAATGATGCTTGATTAATGTCCGCTTTGTAATTCTCACGAGAACATTTGAGAAACTTCCTGCCATTTAATTTTTCATTGGCATATTCGTATATACTCCGTAAGTCTCTTCTGGAGCCTTCGAAATCAAGATTTGTCTCAATAGAAATAATGTATTCTTTAGGATTAAAATTGTTTAATCCCCTTGCCATTTCATCTTCTTTAGTGAATATTGAAAAAAGATAAAAACGCAAATTGTGTTTTTTTGCGAATAAAAATGGTTTCTTGTATTCATCAAGAAAGACTCTTAGTTGCGGTTTTGGACGCTCTGTTCCAGTAATGCTAATATTTGTGTATGATATTAATATTAGCTCATCGTTGTCTATTTTAAATAAATCGCTCCAGTCTTCTCTGAAGTTAACATTTTCATCTATTGTTGAAAACTCAACTTTAGTCCAATTAGGAAAGCAATTACTAATGAAATTTTTAATTCTCGTTATTGAATCCATAACATTTCAAGATTAATAGTTCGTAATTATTATATGAACAGCTTCTGCTTGGAAACGGTTCCTGATATTAACTGAATAGTTTTTGGGATATTCTGCAATGATATTGCCTCCATAAAGCTCTCTAGTTAAAGGTGTTGCCCCGATAACCATTAATGCCCTACAATTTAAGTTGAAGAAATCATTAGCCAATTGGCGGTGACTTTCTTCATTGAATCCGTCTTCTTGGTATTCTTCATTCCCATAATCTGAGAATATGCAATCATACGGCGGATCTAAGAAAACAAAATCATCGGGTTCAGTAAGTGCAAAAATCTCTCTGTAATCGGAATTGTGTATTTCGGTATTAAGTAAGAGATTGTGATGTTGCTCTGTTATAAGAGAGGTGTTAAAATTTTTGTATCTCCCATAGGGCACATTATACTCACCTTTTGCGTTATACCTAATCATTCCAGAATAGGCAGTTTTGTTTATGAAATAGTATAATGCAGCCGCACTATATGTTGGTTCTATAAGGCCATTATACATATCTCTTAATCTATAGTATAGTTCTTCGTTTCTGTCTATAACTCTTTCGCTCGGGTGCTGTCTCTTAAGAGTATCAAAATCCAATCTATTTGCATTATAAACTTTTTCCAATCGAGCCAACTCTTTGCTTAATTCAGCATAATCATGTTGCACTGCTGAATAAAATCCCATCAAATTTGTATTAATATCATTAATTACAGCTCTTTCTGGTTCTAGATGAAAGTACATTGCGCCACCTCCAAAGAACGGTTCTATATACCTCCCTGTGTAAAAGGGGATATGCGGGGCCAACAAGGGAATTTCTTTTGATTTTCCGCCTCTATATTTAATAATTGGCTTCATCTATTCATTATAAAAATTGTTAATCAAATGCCTTTAAAAATTCTATCTCTATGATAAGCCAAATAATTACGATTAGGGCGATGCTCAATAGGCATAATCAATTTTTGTCCTGCAATGCGACCAAAATGTTCATCAAAATAGCTTTGCGTTTCATACTCGCGCAAGGCAGATGACAGGCAAATGGTATAATCATCCGGCGAAATGGTTATCAGCCCCCTATCAAACGCTTTATCATATAAAGCAGAAAGACAAATGCCATTCTCCGGATTCAGTCTTTCTTTTTCGTTCACAGCCCATGGGATGATATGACTTGCCACCAGCAAATCAGGTATATTTATTCCTGTTATTGCACAACGCTCCTCGTAATTGTAAAGAATCATCGAACGGAATGCCGTTTGGTTTACACGTTGCTTGATGATGGTCTCTCTTTCTTTCCCTTCCATATCTCTCTGCGTAAGATACAGCGTTTCTTCAATTGGCTTATTTAACAAGTGCGCTTTTATGCGTTGGGCTTCCAAAAACAGTTTTTCTTTGTCTCCTGCAAACTCATCCCAGATGGGTTTGCAAACAGACATGCCCGCAGGCATTCCTGTGCGCCCGGATTCTGTTATGTACGGGTCACATGCCGCAAAATTGACAAGACGCAATGCCGCCGAGTTTTCAGACCGCCCGATAAGACGCGCCAACTCCTTCACTTTCGGGGTGGTACGGTTAAGCCGTCCAAACGGAAGTTGGAAATATACGCTCAGAGTTAGTATCAACTCTTCCCGTGTCCATCTATTTTGTTGGTTGGTCATAACAAGTCGGTGAATTTATTTTTTGTTTGGCATAATCGTTTTTTTTTGCTAACTTTAGTTGTCGACAAATTCCAATATTTTCAATAATAGTTGTATCACAACTTCTATTTCAGTAATTTGGAGAAAATGTCTGAATACTTAAGAATATTCTTTCTAATTTCCTTGATGTCACCATCATTAAAAGTCTTGTCTCCTTTTTTCGTAATAAGAACTTCCTTCCCTTCCATAACTTTACTTACACAATGTGCTAATTGATTCCTGATTTCAACAATTTCTGCCATATAGTCTTCAAAGAAGTTCGCACGATTAGGAGAGTATAATTCTTTTGGGATTATATAGTTAACAGCTTTAGCCATTTGGGCCGATTCCATTTTAGGTATTACATCTTCTATTGGCGTGTTTTTCCATTTATGATAGCAAACCATCTCCTTTTTACCACATCCATCCAAAACATTCTTTATTCTTTCTTCTTGTTTTCTTGTTATGTGATCGTGAAAAACCTTTATTAGGCTATCTGTCTTATTCTGAACGTAATATTTGTTTATCAAATCTAGCATTACACCATCCAATTCGCTCACTTCCGCCATAACGAGTCCGCGTAAATTATTCAAATCCTGAACTTTTCGAATGGTTGTTTGTATTACGGCTTTTATTTTGTTGATGAACAAATCCTTATCCCGTCCGGCAAAATAGACACCTTCCAAATCCAAAGCTTGAGCTTTTTGTTTGATCTTTTGAAGCCCATCGGCAGAATAGAAAACAACATCTGTATAAATTTCATTGTCTCGGATATTCTTTATCAATAAATCTCCCGAAGGTTCGGTTTCAAGGTTTAAATCCATTAAAATGAGATCATAATTATTATATTGGATTTTGTCATCTTGTTTGGAATACAAATCCCAATTTAATACCAAACCGTATTCTCCTTCAACAATCTCTTTTAGATCGTCTTCTATGGACTCAGCCCAATCTGAGTCGTTTTCAACCCAAAGAATTTGATATTTCAGTCTCATATTCAAAATATTATATCTAATTTTAATCCTTTACCTTTGTTATTGTTTTGAGAACGATATGTTGTATCAATCGCAATAGTGCCTTTCAGTTCTTTTTCGACATACATCTTGGCATTGTATAATCCTAAACCAGATCCTGACGTTGTCGTTACTCCTTTCTCGAAAATGTCCTGTTGATTTTCCAAACTATTTGCAATGCCCTGTCCGTCATCAAAAATGCTCATTTCGATCATATTGTCCTTTGTGGTAAACACAACATTGAAATGACGGGCTCCGGCTTTGATGGAATTAGAAAGAAGGTTGTCGATTAATAGGTTTAGCTCCAAAGGACGAAACTTCATGACGCGTTTGCAATTGTTTGTCTCACAAAAGAGATTTATTTCTTCGTAATAATCAGGAAGCACGGATGTCAGATACTGATTGACAAATTCCACAATATCTGCTTCCAAAGATTCTCCTTCCACATTAAAATTGGCTTTTGTGGCAAATCTTGAAATGGACAGCACCTTTCTATTTGCCTTAGAAATACGCTCCAACGCTTTTGTGAGATTATCTTTATCTATAATACCTTTATATAGCTGCTTGATAATATTGTCCAAAGAATTCTGGATCGTATGCGCATTCAATCTGATATCGTGATGATACTTGATAATTCTATCTTTATCGAGATTCTCTACAGATTGCAGGAAAAGATTCTGTTTTGTTTTTTGATCAAGTTTTTTCTCTGCTTTTTTCCTCTTTTCCTCTTCCTCTTTCCTTTTCTGTTCAGCTTCTTTACGAAGCAATTCTTCTTCCCGTCTTTTAAGCTCTGCTTCCTTCGCCTGCAATTCTGCTTTTCGTTTAGCCTCAGCTTCTTCCTCTTTTTTCCTCTCCGCCTCAATTCTTTTTAGTGTTTCTTCTTGGGCTTTGCGTTCTGCTTCCTCTCTTTTTTTCTCCGCTTCGATGGCTCTTTGTTCTGCGGCCTCTTTTTCTTTTCTAAGTTTTCTAATATGCTGCTTTGCTTCGTCTATGCTCAGAAGCATGTTTTCATCATTTGTGCTTTCAGCGATTTTCTCAAGATCGTTGATGAATTGAGGTTTTATGTTGTCAATTTCTTCCGGATCGGAAAGAATATTTGCAAGATCTTTGTTATAAGATACTATTTCAACGTTTTTATCCCGAGTAAGGGTTTTTATGAGTTGAATAAAATCTATCTTACTTCCGATACTTGAATTAATCACATAATTGGGATTATCATTTTCCTTATCATTCTCAAGAAGTTCTTTTCGCCTTTCTAAAGCCTCATTAGCATCTCTAAAATACTCTTTTTTCAAAAAAGCTTCGCCCCAAAGCACACCAGATACATATCTTTCCAACCTTCTATGGGCAACTTCGAAAAGATTAAATAGCTGTTGTGAGGTTTGGGTTTCAATTAACCCCCCATCGCGACTTGACACTTCCTTTAGTTCTTCAACATTATCTGTCAAGACATCAACCCTGCCAAATAAATCACGTGTTCCAAGAAAACGATTGTGTCCTTGTTGTGCACGGTAATCGAGCCCCCAACTGTCATCTCCGGTATTGCCAAATGGCATTATTCTAAATCCATTTCTGAATAAAAAAACAGAACCATAATTAACAGGTTCAATGCCCATTAATCTGGTGAAATTATTTTTGGCAGAACGATTTAGAAAATAGAGATTGATACTTACATCCTTCAGTTTGTCAAAAGAATTGTTTTTCTCACGAATAGTGTACATCTCGACACCACGATCGGTAAGGGTTGTGGTAATGTAATCGGGAGATAATTTCACATCTATTTGAGTCGTTTTTAAATCAAGAATACTTGTTATACTGTTTTTTAACACCCCATTGACCAACTCTCTTTCGTGTTTGCCTTTTTCAATACAACTCTTATCCTCAGCAAGTTCCCTGTTGCATTTTATTTCGATGCAGAAATCACTTGTTTCCGCGAAAGGATTGATCAATTTTTCAAGAGAATGCTTGAGATCCAATAAACGTTTTCTATTCCAGGGCATTTTTTCATCATTCAGCCTTCTAATTTCAAGAATAGTTCCGTGTGTCTCTTTTTCAGGAAAAATTGTGTCAGAGGTAGTTAATGTATCATGTCCGACATTGATGTTGGCAAATTCTAAATTTTGGTCAACTTCAAAATCAGTCCAATTGACTTGGATGATTTCAAGCTTGTTTGAAGAAACACTTTTTGTTTTCAGCAACAGTTCTTTCCCTAACCGGTCACAAGAAAAACGCCCAATACCTTTGGCTCCTGCATAATGACGCCTGATCTTATCTCTATATGATGTTTGTTTGTCATCCGAATTATTGTCTTCAGTACCGTCCTTCTTGGCTGAATACCCTAAAAAAAGCCATTTGTCTTTAATATCTTTTAAAGACATACCCTTTCCATTATCTGCAATGATAATTTTATCGTCAAGGAATTCTATTTCCACTTTTTTTGCATAAGCATCATAGGCATTCTTTACCAACTCAAATATGGCTACGTTATCGTTGATAATTAAATCTTTACCAACGAGATCTTTTAAAGCCGAACTGATTTTAAACTGCAGTTGTTCCATATCGTAGCATATTTAATAAAACTTTTCCCGCCAATTCCGCAAACAAGGGCGGAATAGCGTTGCCAATTTGGGTGTAACGTGGCACTTCCAATTTTCGCATCTTGCCGCCGGTGGTGTATTTCTTCTTAATTTCGTACCAATCGGGAAACGATTGGATGCGGGCACATTCACGCACAGTCATGATACGGGGTTCGCAGTAATGCAGGTAGTCATCAGGATGACCGGTAATGGTTGGCGAAACGGCGTTCGGATCTAAAACTGTAATTCCGCGCTGCATAATCCCCCATGGCTCTCGAGCTTTCCCGTCAATTCGTTTGCCACGTTGCGGATATTCAGCCAACAATCGTTTGTAACAACCCATCTTCTCTGGTTTGTGCTTTGCGAAACTATGACTGTCGGCTATCTCATGCGTCTTGGGATAATCCCCACGCATCAGTTTCTCGTATGCCGTCAGTTTTTTGTTGCCATACTTTCCGGAATAAAACCCTTTGCGATCCGGACTCGGCTCTTCTCCGTTAGAACGCAACAAATCGGAAATGGCTTCCTTTAGTGTTACGGTTGGTTTCAATCCTTTTTGCGACAAGAAGTTGTCTCTGTTTTCCATCAATAGATTTTCGAAATTCTCGGGAGAACCGACATCCTTTCGAACACCCACTAAGATGAAACGCTTGCGGCGTTGCGGAACACCATAATTGGAAAAATCTATGACATGTGGCTTTATATTATACCCCAATTCCTCCAATCCACGAATCACTTTATGTGAATAGGGCTCGGCACCGTCTTTCTTGTTTTTGTCAAAAGCGTATGTGAATCCCTTGACATTCTCAAAAAGAATCATTTTGGGCTGTACCAATTCGATGAACTTGATATAAGAAAACACCAATTGGTTACGAACATCTTCCTCTACGCGTTTTCCCGCCATGGAAAAACCTTGGCACGGAGGCCCTCCAGCAACCAAATCCACCTTGCCTCTTAGTGATTTCAGTTGTTCAGGATAATGAGTCAGCACTTCATTGATGTCGTGTTCGGTTTGTGGCAACCAATCCGGCCAGTTGAAATGATTTTTGTTATCAATCAGATTGTATTTCAGCGTTTCAAAAGCGAAAGCGTTTTTTTCAATGGCAAACAATCCTTCCCATCCGGCCTGATACAGACCGAGCGACAACCCTCCCGCTCCCGCGAAAAGGTCAATCACCGTAGGATTGTCATGTTTTTTCTTATCTTCCTGGTTTGCCGCCATTTACAACCAAATTGTAATTTGTCTATTTAGCGGCAAAGATACGCAATTTTTTGTGGAATAATGCACTCTCTACAAAAATGTTTTCACCAATTTATTGTTGGTTTAATACCTATTCCATTTTCCCCATCCCCACACTTCCCCGCGCCCTACGAAGAAAGTGGCAACCCGAAGCAAGGCACCCCAAAACATACCGGCCCGTGAGGGGAACTTTTCAATTCTTCAATTTCGCGATTTCCTCTATCAGCTCACAAGTGAAGTACTCCACATCCTGAGGACTGAGGTTGTCGCCGAAACGATATGTCTTCCCTTTGCTGGTAACAATTTCTATGGAGGATTCGTCAACCGGATACATGTTCAACTCATCGAGAATCTCAAAAAACTCATCCAATTTGCTTTTCTTAGGAATCCCTATCTCTTTGATTTCCGAAAGAGGAATCCGCCTGCCTCTCCCAAAAGGCAACCCATTGGCATGTTTAATAACCAAGTCGTCCCCATCTATTCCAATCCGCTCTTCTCCGAAAAATTCATATCGGACTAAAAAAAAGAAGAGGGCAGACGCAGGGAGGGTAAGCAAAAGCCACAACCATTGGTAAGGATTGCTGAAACCTTTGATTACCAAATAGATGCTTCCTGCCACCAACCCTAAAAAATACATTACGGATCCGAAGGCATCCTTCCCACTTGGTTTGCAAACAATCAACACTTTTTCCATCATTTCCTCCTTTTTGCCAGCCACTTCCCAATCCGGTTCTTCCCGTTCAGCTCCGCTACCAGTATGATGCCGAAGGCGATGGCGACGGTGACCTTCAAAGCCGTGATGCCCGTGTGCAGGGCGGCGCCAAATTGCTCGGAGACAAGATTGTAGGTGGTCCAGAAGATGCCCGCGCCCGGCACCAACGGGAAGATGCCGCAGATCAGATAGACCGTGATCGGGCACTTGCGCACGATAGCCTGTACCATCGCCGTGAAGGCGACCAGCGCAGTGGCGAAGAAGACGACTATCGGCACCGACAAGCCCGTATAGCGCACCAACAACAGGTAGAGCAGCCAGCCCACCATACCGCAGAAGCCGCTATCCAGATAGTACTTGCGGGGCACGCCAAAGAGCACGGCGAAGGCCATCGTGCCGATGAAAGCGGACACCAGCTGCACGACCATCCCCGCCGTTTCGGGCGCGGCCGTAAGTCCTTCCAACACCTGGATCTGCCCATATATCGCCGCATCCAAGATGAAAGCCAAGGCGACGCCTAACGCTATGCAGAAGAAGACCAGCATGGCATCGAGCAGTCGTGTGACGCCGGCGATGTAATCCTCGTGTGCCAGGTCGCGGATGCCATTGGTGAAGGGCACCCCTGGGATCAGCGGGATGATGGCGCCGATGATCATATTGCTGAGGTGTGTGCCCAGTCCCAGCTGGTACATCACCCCGCAGAGTGCGGTGGCCAGCAGGCCGCCCGTGATGTTGCCAGCGATGCGTGAGAGATGCCGGTAGCCGACGAACAGCATATAAACCCAGAGCAGCAAACCGGCCACGAACGCCGCTATGCTGTCGGCAAAGCCGCCGCCGAAGATGATGCAGAAAGCCGCGCTACCGAATGCCGAGGCCGTGATTTGCTCCCATACGGGCTTCGGCCGCAAGTCGCGGATGGCCTTCAGCCGCGATTCCAGCCGCTCAAGGTCGCACTTGCCCTCGAAAACCTCTCGGGAGAGCTGGTTCACCGCCACCACCTTGTCGAGACTCGCACCTTTGATGGGGATGAATCTACTGCGGGCGAACCCTTTCGCCGTGGCCATAATGCCGTTGCTGAGCACAAAGAAACTCTCATCGTCCACGCCATAGTGGCTGGCGATGCGCCGCATAGTCTCGTCCACGCGCGAAATTTCCGCCCCGTTTTCCAACAGGATTGCCCCGGCCTCGTAAGCCAGCTCCATAATTTTGCTGTTGTCGTCCATTGTTTATCGGGTATTATCTCAGCTGTTCGTAAGGTGTTGGATTACCTCCTCCGCGCGCTCAAAATCTTGCCTATATACATGTGATGGATGCCGGTGATGGTGTTCACATTATACCCCCACACATTTCCCAACGCACCCCATCCTATGGTCATGGCATTATGATGCTCCTTATCACCACTGGCCAACAAAAGACCCGCACCCTTGAACCAATCAAACGGATTGAGATTCGTCGTCTTGGCATAGTCAAATTCCTCAAAATCAGATTCCTGAATCGGACGACCGCCTTTCCCATCTTGAGCATATAAATTCATTCCGGCAATAAATACCACCAGAGACACCCAAAGTGTCATGCATAACTTTTTCATAATCTTCATTTTATTTTAACCCTGCAAAAATAGCATTTTCGCATTATTTCTAATAAAAATATGTATTTTTGTGCCGTTTTAAAGCATCTACGCCATGAATATAGACACTATCGACAAACAAGCGCGCATCGCCGTCCTAATCCCTTGCTACAACGAGGAATACGCTATCGCTCAAGTGGTGCGCGACTTCAAGGAGGCGCTACCGGAGGCCACCGTCTTTGTTTATGACAACAACTCCACCGACCGCACCGCGGAACTGGCCGCCGAAGCCGGGGCCGTCGTGCGCCGCGAACCCCTGCAAGGCAAGGGCAACGTGGTACGGCGCATGTTCCGCGAAATAGAGGCTGACTGCTACATCATGGTGGACGGCGACGGCACCTACAACCCCGCCGACGCACCCGCCCTCGCCCGCGCCGTGCTGGAAGAACAGGTCGATATGGCTATCGGCGACCGCCTCTCCACCACCTACTTCCAAGAGAACAAACGCCCCTTCCACAATATGGGCAACAAACTGGTGCGCAACCTCATCAACCGCTTCTGGAACAACGACATCCGCGACATCATGACCGGTTACAGGGCCTTCAGCCGCCCCTTCGTGAAACTCTTCCCCGTCATGACCCAGAACTTCGAAATCGAGACCGAAATGACCATCCATGCCCTTGACAAACGGTTCACCGTCAAGGCCATTCCCTCCCAATATGCCGACCGCCAAGAGGGCGAGTCAAAACTGAACACCTACAAAGACGGCTTCAAAATCCTGAAGACCATCTTCTCACTCTTCAAAGAATACCGACCGATGCTGTTTTTCGGCATACTCGCCATCGTCCTCCTGCTCATCGCCATCATCCTCTTCATCCCAATCCTGGTCGAATTCTTCAAAACCGGACTGGTGCCTCGCTTCCCCACCCTGTTCTGCGCAGGATTCCTGGCCATCACTGGCATCATGTCATTCTTCACCGGCCTTATCCTGGATGTCATCATCAAGAAAGACCGTAAAAATTACGAACTGAAAGTCATTAATTTCAAACAGTCATGAAAAAACGCTGGTTCCGGTTTGTCGCGGTTTTCGTAGTGCTGATAGCCAGTTTTATGCTGTTCGCCACGCTTTCGTGCTGGATGCCCGACCGCGCCATCCAGAAACATGTCAGCCAAGCCGCCCTCACACTCCACAAAAACGGGATTTATCCGAACGCTATGATTGATAAGGTGGCGTGCCGGCAAGACAATTTCACGGATGCCATCATCCTCAACCAGATATTCTGCATTGATCGGAAACACCCCTTGAAATCAGCCATGAGTGCTGTAAGAGGGTGTTCAGACAACCCCTATGATGTTACCGGAGCCCTGCTCAAAACCACACGCTACGAGCCGGATATCCTCCCCATCACATACCCCCGATACTGGCACGGCAACACCTTCCTGTTCCGTTTCCTGCTGTCGTTCATGAGTTACTCCAACCTGCAATGGCTGATGTTCGCGGTGAGCACGCTGCTGCTGATCTTCTTTGTCATCTGCTACTATCCCCGCGCCGGCATCTGGAACACGCTTGCCTTTGTGCTCAGCTGGCTCCTCGTCTATGGGTTTGTGATGCAGTTTTCTATGCAGTTCTTCCCCGTACTCGCCCTGGCCCTCATCTGCTCCATCCTGATCATCCCCCATGATGACAATCCGGCATACATCGCCATGCTCCTCTTCGTAATCGGTTGCCTCACCTGCTATTTTGACCTGCTCACCACACCCCTTCTCACCTTCGGATGGCCGCTGGCGGTTTGGATATCCCTGCAAAGGTCATCCACTATAAATCTGAAAGACAGCTTGTTGCAAATCACGGGATGGGGTACGCTTTGGGGCACCGGATACGGCCTCACCTTCGCCTCCAAATGGGCACTGGGCAGTTGGATTCTGAAAACCAATGTGCTTCAGGATGCCGCCGACCAAGTGGCGTACCGCATGGCCTCCAGCGATTTCACCCGTTGGGACGCCGTCACCCAAAATTTCAGCATGCTGCCTCTGTCGATGCTGCTGACAGTTCTCATTTTGCTAAGCATCCTCATGGTGCTGCGCTTCCGCGCGCAAGGGGGCACCAAAGCGCTGCTCCTGCTGATGACCGCCCTTCTGCCTTATGTCTGGTACTTGCTGGTCGCCAACCACAGTTACCTGCACGCCTGGTTCACCTACCGCTTGCAAGCCGTCAGCATCGCCGCCCTGCTCATGGCCATCCTCAGCTTCTGCTCCGATAGGACAAGGCGTTTTTCAAGGCGCTAATACACAGCAATATATCATTTCCATCTCAATGGGCTGTTTAAGTAAACAACCGTACCTAAACAGATAAAAAGCAGATAATAAATAAAGATATCTATCCATCACAACACTAAAAACAGCAGAATTATGAAAAGAACTATTCTTATCCTGTGCGCCGCCTTGCTGATGGCAGGATGCGGCAATTCTGAAAAGAAATTGCAGAAACGCGCTTTCGAACTATGTCAGTACATCCCAGATCATCAGCTGCTGGAAAAATCGAAAGCATACATGACGGACGATTTTTACGCCGTGCTCGACACCATGTTCCATCATCTTCCCGAGCACGAAGCCATGGACCACGAGTGGCTTTACTATTTCGTAACTGGGAATGGCGGCACTATCGCTGATTATGAGGTTTCGAATGTGGAACTCATCGACCCGACCCATGCGGTAGCCACCATCAAAGTTCGACAGAAATGGGAGGACGGCTCTTTTGATAAGAATAGCGACATCGAAGAGCATCAACTCTATATGGAAAAGGTAAATGGTCAATGGCTCATGTCTGATTTTGACGGGCATAAAGCCGACTGCATCTACCATATTGCCATCAACAAACAGGAGCAAGTGGTGCGCCAGGCCATCAGCGAATATCTGGTCAAGGAAATCGGCGAGCATTATCAGAAAGGCGAGTTGTGCGTGCCCACACTGATGATGGTACACGAAACCGACTCCTGCGTATGGGGCGATTTCTGGGTGATGTGGTACAATCGCTCCGGCGACACGCTCAAGACGGTTTCGGGTGGCAACCACTCAGGAGTGATGACCTTAAGCAAAAAGGACGGCAAAGTGACTGTAACCGGGTTCGAGCAGACCGTTGACGGTGCCGGCAACGAAGCAAGCGCCAAACGCATCTTCGGGGAGCATTACGACATCTATCAGAACATGCACTCCAACGATAATGTCCGCGAGGCCGTCCGCCAGGAACAACTGCGCGAATACCTCAAACGCCACAATCTCGACATCCATTATTACCAGGACTACGGCTGGCCTGTGGTAAAATTATAGCCATCCTGAAATCACCGGCATCCGCCACCTGGGCCATCATCCAACGACACAATCTCTAATTGAAAACACAAGCAACATGAAGAAAACTTTGTTTTTGCTGCTATTCACCGCCTCTTTGGCGCTCTATGCGCAGGACATAGACCATTACAAACAGATTGTCAAGGAGTTGAACTCCGCCAAATACCAGGGGCGCGGGTATGCGTTCGGAGGAGCCAACAAGGCAGGCAATTACCTCTTTGGCGAATTTGCGAAGGCGGGCGTGGATGAGCTTTGGCGACAGGAATTCACCATCGACATCAACACTTTTCCCGGCAAGATGGAAATGTCAGTTGATGGCAAAAAACTGACAGCGGGCGTGGATTTCTCCATGCGCGAGTACTCGCCCGGCGTGCGCGGCACCTACAATCTCTACTATGTGGACACGGCCAACTACAACGCCGAAAAGATGTTCGCAGATTTGGCCAAGCCCGAATACAAAGACTGCTTTGTAGTCTGCGATTTCTGGTTTTCATACAAGCACCACAAAGATTTCCAGAAAATTTGGGGCAAGGAGGGATGCACAAACGCGGGAATGATACAGACATGGGAACCGCTGCTGAAGTTTTACAAGGCATACGGAGAGAAAATCATGGGCAAACCTGTCATCTGGGCCACCTCCGACTTCCCGAAGGATGCCAAAAGTATCACCGTCAACATTGAGAACAAGTTCCTGAAGGATTACGAGCTTTTCAATGTCATCGCCAAGGTGGAGGGCAAACGGCATGACAGCTGCTATGTCTTCACGGCACACTACGACCATCTGGGCAACCTTGGCAAGAAGGTCTATTACGCCGGTGCCAACGACAACGCTTCGGGCACGGCGACCATCGTGACATTTGCCAAATATTACGCCCAGAACCGCCCCGAGTACGACATGTACTTCATCGCTTTCTCCGGAGAAGACGCCAACCTGCGCGGTTCGGAATACTATGTGGAGCATAATCCTGTCGTACCGCTAACGCAAATCAAGTATTTGTTCAACATTGACATGATCGGAGACAACAACCCAGTACAGTACTGCGAGGTAAGCGACGAGGGCATGAGCGGTTTTGCCCTATTCGAGCAAATCAACAACGAAAAACACTACTTCAAGTCCTTGAACAGAGGCGAGTTGGCCGGCAACAGCGACCACTACCCTTTCGCCCAACGGCATGTGCCTTGCATCTTTTTCGAGAATGAGGAAGGTGATGCGTTCAAGTATTACCATACTGTCTTTGACACATACGAAAATGCCATATTCGACAGTTACGAGCCGATTTTCAGAATCATAAGAGATTTTGTGGAAAAACACGCTTCCCCACAAGTGGAAGGCCACTACATTTACAAACATGCCTTTGAGTATGATTTGGATGGGAATCACTTTGATGTGCATGAGACAGGCACGATGGACTTTTACCCCGACGGCACCGCCCTTGATTCCGCCCAGCAGGTGTATGAGGTCACGCTATCAGATGGCAACAAGATAACCTATGTGTTTAACTATGTCAGTCCCAGTCGCTGGAAACTTGAAGGGGAGGATTTCTTCTTCTCGGGCATAAAAGAAAATTTCCGTATGGAGGTAATGGAAGGTGGCGATAAAGAGCCCGCCCTGGCACAAAAGATCATGGATGTCATAGGCGGCAGCATCGACTACAAATACAAATTTCACTTGGACGCACTGACAGCTGACAAGTTGCAATGGAGTTTCATTTACCGCGATGGCCATTCCGACACCTGGGAGTTCTATCGGGCCCCGTTGCGTTAGTGTTGTTTAAATTCGTTGGCAACGACTTTTTATAGAAGACTATCTCGCCCTTATGATTTATCTTGTTTTAGCCATAATATTTTCTTCCGGTGTTTTTGTCACCATGCGTTTTTTCAAACGCTTCGAATTGGACAATCACCAGGCCCTGATGTGGAACTATGTCTTCGCCACCGTCACCGGATTCCTGATATGTGGCAAATACGACACCATTCCCCAATTGGTCCATGAACCATGGTTTGGTCTGGCTTTGTTGACCGGTTTCTGGTTCATCTTCACCTATCTGCTGATGACGGCCTCAGCCCAATCATCGGGCGTCACCATCACTTCACTCTCCAGCAAGTTGTCAGTGGTACTTCCCACCTTGGCCGGCGTGCTCATCTTTCATGAACATCTGAACATGAAAGTCGCAACGGGCATCTTTTTGGCCTTAATCGCGTTGGTTTTAGTATTGGGAGGAAACAGCAAAACAACTGACAACGCACAGAGAACCAAGCTATTACTTCCCTTATTGATTTTCTTTGGCACCGGCATCGGTGACATTCTGATGAAACTCAACCAGCAACACAACACCGGCAACAATATGGGATTCATGATCGCATTTATCTACATGATAGCCATGCTGTTCGGCATTATCCTGGTGGCATCTGACCTCATCCGTGGAAAAACCAAATGGCAAAATAAGAATTTAGTTGGGGGTATCGCGCTGGGCGTCATCAACTTTTTCTCCACATACTGCGTATTTCACGCTATGCGCTTTTTTGACAATGTGGTTTTATTCCCCGTTTACAACATTGGTGTTGTCTGTCTCACCGCCCTCATCGGTTGGCTTCTTTTCAAAGAAAAACTGACCTGGAAAAATTATCTTGGTCTTGCCATTTCCATCATTGCCGTGGTTCTGATTACGGTAAAGCTCTAACACCTGCACAATCCACAAGGAATTATAAACAAGTGACTTACTATGAACTGGACCATCATCATCATTGAAGCTCTCGTCATGACCACCATTTTTACAGTCATGATCTTGATTCCACTCATGAAGAATCCCGTATGGTGGATTCACGATTATCCGGAGGACATCCAGGAGGAGTACTTCAAGACCCACGAGCGCGTGCCGTCGAAGTTCTTCACCAAGACCGTGCTGCTCAAGAAGGGCTGTGCGATGCTCGTCACCCTCGCCGTGATGCTCGGACTGATGAAGTTGGCCGGTGCCTACAACTTCTGGACAGCGTTCGCGCTGAGTTACGGCATTTGGCTTGTCATCGACTGGTACGACTGCTTCTTCCTCGACTGGGTGCTCTTCGCCAACATGAAATCTGTGCGCCTTCCTGGCACCGAGCACATGGACGCCGCCTACCACCAGAAAAAGTACCACTTCGTGCAATCCCTCTGGGGAATGCTCATCGGTCTGATTCCGTGCCTTATTGGGGCGGGAATTTACGCTTGGCTGCTTTGTTAACAAAACCAGCAGTTCCGTATGTTGCGTTGAACCCATCAAAACAGTATCTGTTAAAGCAAAAAAGAGAAAAGAAATAAATAATGGAACAGAAATTATGCCAGAGCTTCGGAATGCCGCTCACCCCAGAAATCCTCGGCACCAACGCCGATGGCACCCAAAACGAAGAATACTGCATCTACTGCTACAAAGACGGCGCCTTCACCGACGACTTGACAATGGAAGAGATGGTGGAGTCCTGCGCCCAGTTCGTGGATGAGTACAACAAGAGCACCGGCCAAAACCTCACCCAAGAGGAACTGAAGTCGATGCTGCGCCAGTATTATCCCACCCTCAATCGTTGGCAACTGCCCGCCGACCAGCTCCCACCCGCCACCTCGCCCATCAAACACCAACTAATCGATGAAGTCAATGCACTGGGCATCAAGGATATGCCGCACATCGACAATCTTTTCGTGCTGCAGGGTTCGTTCGTCAACATGGAGTATGTCATCAACGGCAATAAGGTGAAACTCCTCGACGATAATGCCACCTATTGGGGCAATCAAGTCGAAAAAGGAGACGGTCGCTGTTTCGGCATTGCCTGCGATGAGCACCACATCCTTGTGAGCGAGTACGGCAAGGATGGCGCGGATGCCGAAATAGTAATACTAAAAAGACGATAAAGAATTGTTGTAATTGCAATGAAACACGAAATCAACCCCAAAGAAACCAAACGAGCCTTCGCCTTCGAGATGTGGATGACCGCGCCCATGCCGATGGTGACGCTGGTGAAGACGATGAATGTGACCAAACTGTTGAGAACCAGCCGGAAGAGCGACATCAAGTTCAACACGCTGATGTGCTGGTGCATCGGGAAGACCGCCACCGATACGGAGGAACTGCACCTGCTGCCCGAGGACGGCAAGCTCTTCCGCTATGACCAGATTGCCGTCAATGTGGTGGTGCGCAACCGCAAGGGCGGCATCAACTCCTGCGACATCCCCTTCTCCGCCGACCTGCAACAGTTCAACCGCGACTACATCGCGCTGACCACCAAAGTGGCGGAGGAGTGCGCGAGCAGCTTCCTCGACGGCTACATGATTGTCGGCACCTCCGCGATGATCCAGACCGAGCTCGACTGCATCGTCAACCAATACACCGACAAGTTCCTTAACCCGATGGTAATGTGGGGCAAATACCGCAAAGAATGGTTCAAAACCAAGCTGCCCGTCTCGTTCCAGTTCCACCACGTGCAGATGGACGGCGGCGACGCGGCGCGGTTTCTGGAGCGGTTGCAGAAAACAATCCTCTCTCTATGAAGTTGATAAAACAATACCGTTTCGGTTTTGACCCGTGGGGCTTGATCCTCTTCCTGCTGATGATGCTCCCCAACTTCATCTGGTTTGCTGTTCCCGCACCGAACGATATCCTGCGTGTGGATTCGGCCACGCCGGTGGTGGACGCCATCGGCTCCGTGTTCCAAGTCCTGACCGTCGCGTGCCTCTGTTTCGTCATCCATAAGAGCAGCAGCAAACTTAGCTTTTCTCCCCAGATTATCGCCACAATTTTTTGCGTCGCAGTCTATTACATTGGATGGGCGTTGTATTACACGGCCAATGTGAGTCCTATCGTCATCCTCCTGCTGACCGTCCCGCCCTGCTTGGCGTTCCTCCTGTTTGCCATCGACCGGAAGAACCTCCCGGCAGTGATATTTGCAACGGTGTTTGCGGTATGCCATCTGGTGTTCGGGATGGTGAACTTTGCATAAAAAAGGAATAAGTGGTTGTTTTCACATCTATAAAAATGGAATAAGTGACAAAATACAACGAAAAATTTATGGAATAAGTGATTTTTTTATTGTATTTCACAGAATTATAGTATCTTTGCGGTCGTAAAATTATCACGGCTATGTTGAAACGCAAATTCACCCAATATATTGAACATTTCCTGAAAGAAGAGCAGGACAAAATCTTATTAGTGAACGGCGCCCGTCAGATTGGAAAATCGTATCTGATTCGCTATGTGGGGACCAAGCTATACACTCATTTCGTTGAAATTAATCTTAAAGAGGACAAAGAAGGCGAGCAGGTGTTCGCTTCAGTTCATACCACCAATGATTTATACATTCGGCTAAGCAACTATTACTCAAAACCTTTGGGCAACAAATCCGATACTTTGATTTTTTTGGATGAGATACAGAGTTACCCGCATCTGCTGACTATGCTCAAATTCCTTAACCAGGAAGGGAAGTATCGTTTCATTGCCAGCGGTTCGCAGTTAGGGGTGGCCTTGGCGCAGACGCCCTCTGTGCCGCTCGGCAGCGTGGAAATCAAGCAGATGTACCCGCTTGATTTTGAGGAGTTTTTGTGGGCAACAGGCATTAGCGCGGAGTGGATTGAACAAATCCACAATTCTTACCTGAAAGAGGAGGCTCTTGATGAAAACACGCACTCCCTGTTGCTAAAACGATTCCAATACTACTTGCTTATCGGAGGACTTCCAGAGGCTATTAACAAATATCTGGAAGACAGGAACATAACGCGGGTACGATCGGTACACAACGACATCCACGAACTCTACCGCATTGATTCATCACAATATGATGCGGAGCATAAATTGAAAATCCGGCGCATCTACGATCTGATTCCCAGTGCATTGGAAAACAAAAAGAAACGGATTGTTTATAAGCGGATTGAAGACAAAAAAGGCAAGGACTTTTCAGATTACGCCGACGAATTTGAGTATCTGGCGAATTCTGGAGTGGCATTGATGGTTTCAGCCATCAGCAACCCCCACTTTCCTTTGATTGAATCCGAACAGAAACGTCTGGTCAAGTTCTACTTGAACGATGTGGGGCTGCTGACCCATTTGCTTTACGGACTCAACGTGAATGCGGTGTTGCAAAACATCAAGAGCATCAACTTGGGAACGGTATATGAATCGGTGGTGGCGCAAGAGTTGCAAGCTCACGGTTTTAACCTTCACTACTACGACAACAAACAAAAGGGAGAAGTGGATTTTCTTATAGACGATTACGAGCATCTTGAGGTGCTGCCGTTGGAGGTCAAATCAGGGAAAGATTACACAGAGCACAGCGCCCTGACAAAATTTCTGAACACTCCCGACTACGGTATACATCGGGCTATCGTGTTCTCAAATGAAAGGGCGGTGCAAAAAAAGAAGGGTGTCTCCTACCTGCCCATTTATTACTGTATGTATCTTCAAAATGGAACAGCATTCTCCGACACCGTCATTCTGCCCGAACTGGAGAAAGTGGATTAGGAACAATGAATAACCGAGTTCATCCTGTTCGCCATCGACCGGAAGAACCTTCTGGCAATCCTCTTCGCCACGGTCTTTGCCATGTATCATCTGATTTTTTTGGTCGCGAATTTTATAGTCAAATGAAACACCTCCCAAACTTCATAACAGCCCTCCGGTTCTTGGGCGCTCTCGGTCTCCTCTTTTCCGATGTTGGAGGTGTTGACTTTTGGCTAATATATTTCGTCTGTGGACTGAGCGATATGGTAGATGGCTTCTTGGCAAGGAAACTCCACTGCGAAAGCAAAACAGGAGCGCTGTTAGATAGTCTTGCAGATTTGGCGTTTGTGGTCTGCTGCTGCATAAAGTTGATCCCTATCTTGGCACTTCCTCATTGGCTTTGGTTCTGGGGCGCGGCAATCGTCGCCATCAAAGTCATCAACCAGATTTCCGCAATAGTGATGTACAAGAAATGTCGTTTTCCGCACACCATCGCCAACAAAGCGGCTGGTCTTCTGCTTTTCATCGGAGTTCCATTGACCGTGTTTCTGGAATCTGTCGTGCCAATGGTCATCATAGCCGTTGTCGCGACCTTTGCCGCCGTTCAGGAGGGACATTTCATAAGAACAAGGTCGGTTTGAAGTGGACCGGCGGTACGCAAAGACACTGCCGTAGATGCCCCCAGCACATCGCCACGGCCTTTGCTGTGTGTCATCTGATTTTCGCAGTCGTGAATTGAATTGTATGACTTGAAAGCAGATTTAACCCTGCTATTTGCTCATTTCTATTTTATGGCGGATATTTTCTGCCAAAAAATCAGCCACCTTTTCAATCTGCATGCCGGTAACATTGAAGGTGAAGTCATAGTTACGGGCATCATAGCGAGAGGTGTTGGCGACATTTTTCACGAAAGTGTCGCGAGCTTCGTCCACTTTGTCAAGAATCTTGGCGGCTTCGTCAAGGGATAGATTTTGCTTTTGGGCAATACGGGCAATGCGGGCGTCCCGTTTGGCTCTGATAAGCAAGTGCAACGCATTGGGATGGTCCCGGAAAATGTGGAAACCGGCGCGGCCTACAATGATGCAATCCTCCTCTTCGGCCAGTTCGCGCAATACACGCGCCTCCGCATAGAAGATGCTCAGCGGAGTAACCTCGGCCTGTCGGTTGGGTGTATGAGCGGCTGCACCGAACTGTTTGTAGAAACGACAGAAGTCGCCCCACCAATTGGTCTTCTGGGCCTTCACCCGTTCTATGTTCTCAACCGTCATGTCGAATTGCTTCGCAATGCAGTCCAACATGGATCGGTCGTACACTTTCATACCGAGTTTTTCTCCCATTAGTCGAGCGATTTCTCCGCCTCCCGAACCGAATTCGCGGTTGATGGTGATGATATTTCTTTGCATAATATTATTTTACAAGTTATTGATTCAACTGGAAATATAAACTGGAGGCAAAAATACAACTATTATTTGAAATGTGAAAAACATTCTTATTGACCAAACATTTTTTTTTACGGCAAGCAACAATGCCAATATATTGATAATGGAAAAAGAATATTTTTGCACCCTAAAATATCCTGCTATGACAGATTACAACAACCTTACCGGTCTCCGCCACAGCGAACAACTTGTGGTGGAGCACAAAGACACCGCCGCGGTCTATGGCTCCGGCGCACTGGAAGTGTTTGCAACGCCCGCGATGATTGCCCTGATGGAGAAAACCTGCCTGATGGCCGTTTGCGACAAAATCGGTGACGGGAACACCACTGTCGGCATCGCCGTCAATATCAAGCACTTGAAAGCCAGTCCTGTGGGCGCGACCATCCGCTGCGAGGCCGAACTCACCGACGTCGATCGCCGCCGTCTGGTCTTCTCCGTGAAATGCTTCGAAGGTGAAACACTCGTTGGCGAAGGCATCCACGAACGGTTCGTGGTGGATAGCCAGAAATTCATGGCCAAATGGTAAGCAAAGATACACTGGCTATGTATGGAAACATCAAATGGACATCATGGTTGATTGGGCTCTTCTGTTTGGGTTTCGGACTCTATTTTGCGGTTTCATGGTGGAAAGAAAAAAACAAAAAAATACCGTTTTTGGAGGTGACAGACGACAAGGTAATCATGAACAGCTTGAAAAGTTGGGAGATTCCCTTTTCAGAAGTGGAGGAGTTCTTCTTCACGGATATCACCAAACAGCTGATAGGAATCCGCTATAATGAAAATACAGAAGCGCAAAAATTGGAAAAAGCCCGTGGCATTGGGAATGCAGTTCGACAAGTGAACAAGATGCTCGTCGACGCTCAAGAGGGCATCCCTACCTACGACTTATCCATGAAACCCAGAAACTCTTCGACTTGCTGAATCAACGGTTGGAAGCCTACCGCAACACGCACGCCTGAAGCGTTCCGTCTTTTATGATGATGCTGCTGTAAAAATAGTACTTATACCGAGATAAACAATTAACGACACCCATGGATTTCCACATTTACGGCAAACCGAACAATCCAACCCTCCTCCTGCTTCCCGGCTTGGGAGTCTCGCACGAGATTTTCCTTCCGTTGATGGAGCTGTTGAAGGAGGATTTCCTCATCGTCACGGCGGATATTGACGGATTCCTGCTCGGCAAGCCCTCGCGTTTCACATCCGTTGATGACCAAGCGGCGCAGGCCATCCGCTATGTGCAGGAGAACCTCGGCGGACGGTTAGATGTCGCCTACGGTCTCTCGTTGGGCGGGAAAATCCTCTCGCGGATGCTGGAGCGCGAAGAAATCGTCATCGACCACGCCATTATGGATGCCGCGCCGCTGCTGCCGTTGCCCAAGTGGACCATAGGACCGCTGCGCTACTACCAAGCCCTCAATGTGTGGACCTGCTATCACTGGACCGGATTCTGGCGGTGGCTGTTCCACTCACACTACTTCGATGTGCTGCTCGATGAAGTGAGGAAAGTTTTCCCGTCGGACAAAACACGCGCTGTGTTAGAAGGCTACAAATCGGTATATACCAACAAATTGGAATCCATCCACGGAGACGACATCCACTATTGGCACGGCACCAAGGAGGCCTTTGTCGCCAAGCCGCAGGCCAAACACTTGCTCTCGCTATGTCCCGATGCACACGTGGAGGTCTTCGAAAAGATGAACCACGGACAGCTGGTAATCGACCACCCGGAGGAGGTGGCGCGGAGGATTCGGGCGATGATTCCTTCCAAGGAAATTTTTTTTAGTAGTGAACTAAAAAACTGATATCATGGACAATTTTAAAGAATTATTCGGTTACGTACTCGGGTTTCTGCTATTTGTAGTTGGTTTACCCGTGATTATGTGGTTATGCTCAAAGATGCCAGCCTTCAAGTTGCCGCATCCTTTCCTATTGGGAATAGCCCTGTTTTGTATTCTTGATGGTTTGGTGTTGAGCACCTGGGCCATCGTCTATATGCGCCGCGTGGGCGACGGCAATCCGATGGACGCCTTCGGCCACGAGGTCGCCCCGCGCACCAAGCACCTGATGACCGATGGTCCCTACCGTCTCAGTCGCAACCCGATGCTGACGGGCATTTTTGTCTATCTGATAGGTTGTTGCATTTGGTTGTGGACTTGGCAATCGTTAGTGGTATTCTTTGTGTTTGTGGCCATTATGCTCGTGCAAGTCCGAACAGAAGAAGAACGTCTCCGCCGTGACTTCGGTGAGGAATACGAAAAGTATTGCAACCAGACAGGACGCTTTTTCCCAAAAATCCGAAAAAATAGTTGATGTTCATAGGAGAATTGATTTCGTTGTTCGTTGCCCTTTCGTGGACTGCCACGGCACTCTTCGCCGAGGTGGGCTCGAAGCGGATGGGCTCGTTGCCGTTCAACACAATCCGGATGACGATGTCGCTGCTGTTCCTCATCCTCACGCTCTGGTTGGTGATGGGCGTGCCGTACCCGCGCTATGCCGATGGTGCCACATGGGGCTGGCTGCTGTTTTCGGGGGTGGTCGGTTACGTCATCGGCGATTACTGCCTGATGCAAGGTTACATCCACATCGGGTCGCGGTTCGGGCAACTCTTCATGACCCTTTCGGCCCCCACGGCAGCCCTCACGGGACGGATTCTCCTCGGGGAGCAGATGCGCCCGATTGCCATCCTCGGAATGGTCGTCACCCTGAGCGGTATTGCCCTGTCTATTCTCTCGAAAAACGATGATTCGGAGCATCACGGATTGCGTTTCAAACTGCCTGCGAAGGGTATCTTCTACGCCGCGATGGCCGGTATCTGCCAAGGTTTTGGGCTGGTACTCAGCAAAATGGGACTTCAATACTACGACGCGGCACTCACAGCGCTCAACATTTCCCAAGACGCGGTCTTTGAGGAGGCGTTGCTGCCGTTGCCGGTCAGCATCTGCGTGCCCTTCGCCGCCACCACCATCCGCGCCTACATCGGGCTGGCGGGCTTCTTCCTGTCGTTGATGCTGTTCAGCAAAGACGGATTAGCGAAGTTGCGCAGGGCAGTCCGCGACCGCAAGGCGATGGGATGCGTGTTTGCCTCCACCATCTTCGGGCCGTTCATCGGGGTAAGCGCGTCGCTGTTGGCCACGATGTACACTTCCGCAGGCATCGCGCAGACCATCTTCGCGCTCACGCCCATCCTTATCATCGCCCCAGCGGCCATCCTGTTCCACCAGAAAGTGACGGTACGCGAGGTCATCGGCGCCGTCATCAGCGTGGCGGGCGTGTGTCTGTTTTTCGTATAGTCTCCCGCGGACAACACTGATTTTCAAATAAATGCGTCATTCTGCGCAGTCTGCGGGAGAATGTCCAATAAAATCGTACTTTTGCGCCTCGAATTTCAAAAAACAACCGTATGAAAAACACCAAACTGATACTGCTCCTTGCAGTCGTGACGCTGACCACCGTTGCCTGCGGTTCTAAAAAAGAGTCCCCGAAAGAGGAAGCCCCTAAGATGCTGGTCCTCTACTACTCCCAGACCGGCAACACCAAGGCCGTGGCACAGGAAATCGCCAACAAGCTCGGTGCCGACATCGAGGAGATCTCGATGGTTGACCCCTACGACCCTGACTTCCAGGCCACTATCGACCGTTGCAAGAAGGATCAGGAGCAGGGTGTCCTCCCCGAGATTCAACCCGTAAAAGCGGACATCGCCAACTACGACGTCATCTTCCTCGGCTTCCCCGTGTGGTTCGGAACGTACGCGCCGCCCGTGACGACCTTCCTCAACGGTGCCGACCTCAGCGGTAAGAAAATCGTGCCGTTCTGCACCTTCGGCAGCGGCGGTCTGGAGTCCAGCGCGAAGGACTTGGCAACGGCTGAACCTGGTGCGGAAATCCTGCCTGGCTACGGAGTCCGTGCCGCCCGCCTGGAAGCGATGCCCCATGAGGTTGACAATTTCTTGAAAGCCAACGGATTCCTTGAAGGCGAATATGTCCAGTTGGCGGACTTCCCTGCCCAGCACGAGGCAAGTGCTGACGAGGCCGCCATCTTTGACGCGGCTGTCGATGGCTACCCGATGATCCACGCCAAGGCCAAGACGGTGGCCTCCCGCAACATTCCCGACGGCACGGAATACCTCTTCACCGCCGTCAACCTTCCCCGCGAGGACAAGCCGGACATGCCCACCGACGAAATCCAAGTTTTTGTGACGGTGGAGAAAGACAAAGCGCCAGTGTTCACGAAGGTGATACGGTAGGCTGGTTTTCCCGCAGAACCCGCTGACTTGCGCAGAAAAAGATCTGCGATGTTCTGCGAGATCTGCGAGGAAGAACTATTTCAGCGCCCCCACCGGACACGCCTTCTTGCACTGCTGGCAGAGGATGCACTCGGTGGCGTTCTTCCGCTTGCGCGAATTGTTGTTGACTTCCACCTCCATCGGGCAGACTTTCAGGCACTTGTCGCAATGGATGCACTTCGCCTCGTCGCACTTGATGCGCAGTAACGAGAAGTAGCTCATCGGCTTCAGGAAGACGGTGATCGGGCAGATGTACTTGCAGAAGGCGCGGTTGTCCTTCAGCACAACGGCCAGAATGATTCCGACGGCGTAGTAGAGCACATTCCCGGCCACGAAAAGGTAGAACATCGTCGTTTTGTCGGCTTTTCCGAGGCACATCAGCAGGATGACAACGGCGAGCGACAGCGCGAACATCACATAGCGCACCCATCCGAAAGATTTCCGTGGTTTCGCGGGCTGCTTGTAGGGCAGCAGGTCGAGGATCATCGCGGTCCAGCAGGCGAACCCGCACCAGCCGCGCCCGAACAGCAGCGGCCCGAAGATCTTGGCGATGAGGTAGTGCAG
>Ga0247611_10000938_pt1 | contig 55388 bp, 71 predicted proteins | sample 177DNAGHGhighgp2_FD_192422 | JGI IMG/M metagenome (GOLD analysis project Ga0247611, IMG submission 192422) | Sheep rumen microbial communities from Palmerston North, Manawatu-Wanganui, New Zealand - 1770 DNA GHGhigh gp2 | ecosystem: Host-associated > Mammals > Digestive system > Stomach > Rumen... | reverse complement strand
AAGAATATGACGGTAGCAGATGATGGCACACAAGAGCTAACATTTTCTATTCCTTTATACGTATATGAAGGAACAGAACGCATTAAAAATTCTTTATGGCATACCGTAGAAGATAAATTACTTTTAGCTAATTTACGGAAAATAAAAGTTATTTTTAATAAAGATAATATTGTCAAACGAAGAATTTTTGAATTTATGATTATAAATGTGTCAGAATCACATTCTAAAGACCAATTATATTGTGATATAAAATGTGATGGTCTTGCTTTTCACGAACTTGGAAAAGTTGGCTATAAAATTTCGTTATCTACGGATGAATTTTATAATGAAACTAACGATTGGTTTGAAAATCCTGAAGATAAAGAAGAACCTCGCGCTACATTACAATATTGGAACGATAAAGTTTTTAATCATCATTCTGTATCAGATTGGGATTATTTAATCCAAATGGACTGGAGCAGCTATAGGAATGGAGCTGACCGTGACTCTAACAAGGTATATGAAGAAGGATATGTATCTTCTTGGGAACTAAAAACTGATAATGATAATTATTATATCCCTGCGGCGGAAGAACAGTATCGTGAAAAAGAACGTTGCATAGATATTGAAGAAAGCAATGTATATAATATTACTCAAGAATTAGCTGAAGCTTTTGGCGTTTTTTGCCGCTATGAATATGAATATGATGATAATTTACATATTATTGGTAAACACGTAGTTTATTATAATAATTACACTAGAGAAGAAGATGGATATTTTGATTTAACTTATCCCTATTCTGCTGGTGAAATTAAACGCGAATTAAATGGCGAAGATATTAGCACTAAAATGTATGTTCAAACTATAGATGATGATACTACTGATAGCGGAATAATTACCATTTTAGACTCGCCAGCGAATAAAAGTCGTGAAGATTATTTATTAAATTTTGAATATTTATATTCTATTGATGGTATTACTGAGGAACAATATAATGCCGTTTTTGAATATGAAAATACAATGCGTAAAATAAATTTAGATATGGAAGGTTTATCTAATTCGTTAATCGCATTACAAAATCAATTAATAGAACTTGAAGCATCTCAAACTTTATTAACTAATTCTATTCAGTTAGATAAAGAACGCATCGCCGCGTCTAATGATTTATTGAACGCTTTGGACATTAAAGACGGTGATGCGGATGGTATGATTACTATTGATGCGAATAATCCTAAAACCGCCATACTTCAACCTGCTGATGACGGAAGTTATTCAATTAAATTAACTGAACACGGTATTCAACCGGAAACTTTACATATTTATGGAAGTTATAATTATGCGGCTTTAGCTTATGGCAGTCCAGAGCTAAAAGGGCAGATTGAATATGATGAAAATCAAGAAATAATCGGCGTTAGTAAAATTTTCTTTCCTACTAAAACAGCTTCTAATTTAGTTTATTTAGCTTATAAATATTCTCCTAAATTATATTATGAGACTGTTCAACAAACTTGGATAGTTAAGTTAAATAAAGATGAAGAAGAATTAAAAGCTGTTGAAGCTGAGTTGGATAATTTTAATACACGTATAGATTCTTATACTGAATTATTCGAGTCATATAAATCATTGAAGGAAAAAACAATAAAAAAATTTAATACACTAATGGGGCCAGCAATTCGTGAATCATATTGGCAACCAGAAGATTATGAAGATTATGGTAGTTCTTATTACTATACTTTAACCGATATTTATAATGTAAATGCCGATTCTCACGCGCGCGAAGACTATTGTGAATTTATATGGGATGAAACCGCTTTTGAAGATGAAACTAAGATTTATTATGAGCTTGGTATAAATAAGGATAAAAAATATTATCCTTGTATTGATTTATCACAACATTTAGAATATGTTGCGGAACATTTAAATGAATTATCATTTTCTTTTTATGATTTTAATGTATCTGAGAACGATGAGCGATATGCACCTAAAAATTTAAAACAATTCGCGGCTAATTCTACGGCAGAATATGTATTTATTAAAAAAGCAGATGAAACAATTGTTCCAGCGCTTATGCTTACAGGCGTAGATGCGGTCAGTGAAACCACATTAAGTCATATAATAAATTCAGAAGGCACTTATCGTCCATTAATTAGCGTTGTATCCACAACAATTGATGAAAGTGGCTTAAATGTTATTAGAGATGAAGAAAATGGATTTTTTCCTATTTTTCTTAATGTTCAAGATGGTGAAGTAATAGAAATTACACAAGTTTTCCCGCGATTTAAAATTGATTCGCTACAATTAAATACTGCGGCCGATAAACTATTATTAAAGACAAATGAACGGATGCTTGTAGAATATGAAGATTATTTCACATTAATACGAGATGATAGCAAAGAGGATAAATATGAATCTTACTATTATATAACATTAAAACCGTCTTCAATTTTATTTGCTTCAAATTTAATATATTCTATTAAATATTTTATTTCTAATTTAGCTACTGGTATTTATCTTGATGCAAAAAAGGTATTACAAGAAAATTCAATGCCGCGAGTTAGCTATACAATAAGTCCAACGTTATTTTTCAATAAACAATTGACTATTAATGAGGCATATAATTCTGATTATAATATTTTAGAAACATATGAATTATTAAATCATATATGTAATATTAATGATTCGGATTTAAAATTCCAAAATGTTCAAGGTTATGTTTCTAAATTAGAATTAGATTTAGATAATGAAGCAAATGATAGAATTGAAATTAAAAATTATAAAAACAAATATGAAAATTTATTCTCTTCAATTATTGCTCAAACTGAGGAAATGAAGAAAAATGAATACAATTTTGGTATCGCATTAGACGCTTTTACTACCGGCGGCAATTTAACTGAATCAGTTATTCAAGCTTCATTAGATAATGCTAATGTTCAACAAGAATTTAACAATGGTAAATTAATTATTAATAATAAAGAAGGTATTTATAGTATAGGTTCTGACGGGGTAGTAGCATTGCGCGAGGGTGGTATTTTTACAGCTACGACAAAAGATGATAAAGGTAATTGGGAATGGAATCCCGCGGTTTTGCCGCGTGGCTTAAATGCCAGCTCGTTAAATTATGGTCAATTAGATACTAATGATATTAATATTTACGCTGGTAATGATATAAAATTACAGATGAATAGTCAAGGACTATTTGCCTATAAGGGAATTTGGGAAGATGGTATCCTAAGCGCTGAATCGGTAGACGAATCACTATTAGATAAAAAACAATATGTAGTATTTAATTCAGAAGGATTATTTTTACGCGCTGATGCGGGCGTAAAAATTACCCCTAAGGGTTCTTCTCAATCTATAGCTTTAGCAGAAGATGTAAAACGAGTGGAAATAAGTTGGGACGGATTGAAATTACGCAACTGGAATAATCAAGAAGTATTTTTTGCTGATGCTGACACAGGAGATTTAACTTTGGCTGGCAGCATTTTGGCTAAAAAATTGTTTATTATGGATGATGAAACCGTTCAAGAATATGGCGGTTTAAAGCAATTTCAAACTGATTATGATGTATATGTTAAAGCGAAAAAGCCAATTTCAGTATATTCAGATCAAGACATAAATATCAGTAGTGGCTCACGGATTTCGATGGGCACTACAAATGGTGATAGATTTGCTTCTAAATTGGAATTAAGCCAAAATGGTATTTTTATGAATGGTAGTTATTTACAATTACAAGCTGATAGCGCTTTCCAATTAGAAAACGTATACACAATAAATGCTAATACAAATTCGCAAACGATAGATATAAATAATTCAGATGTTAGAGAAAGCTACATACGTTTTGGTGTTCAAGATAGTGAAAATAATATTAATTACACGACTATTATTAACCAGAATCAAGTTCAATCTGCAATGGGTATTTTTGATAAAATACTAAGCAATAATGGCAATTTTGGAGTTACTGGCGATACTAATTATAATATTGTAGTAACAACTGATGATTTGGAATCATTTATTCCGTCTGTGACAGTGCGGCCTTGTATTATATTACATATTGCTACAAATACTGGTTTTACTTCTTATTCATATAATAGAATTAATACTTATGATAAAGTAATAAAAAGTAGACAATTGGTTAAATTAACGGATGCCCAACTACAAGAAGAAGAAATAACTTGTATTTCATTAGTTGGAGCATTTAAAGCGCCCAAACCATTAGTTGAAACAAATCAATTAAGTACAATAACAATTAGTTTACCAGTTACTACAGTAGTATATTCTAAAACTGATGAAGGCACAATTAAACTTTCAACTCAATATGTATCAAATGCGCTTTTTAACCAAGAAGATTTAGCATTAACATTATATAGTAAAGCAACTGTTAATGATAATACATTAACAGTTGATGAAAGTTCTGTATGCACAATAATACCATCTAGTGTAAATGAAAATAATGAGACAGTTATAGAAAATGAGACTGACCCAGAAGAAAATGATTCCAATGTTGATATTAATTCTGGTAATGAGGATACAACTCGCCCATTAACTATCTTACCAACTACAAGTTTAAAATTTATTGATAAAACGATGCGATTAGAATATAGATTATCTTTAAATCAAGAGCAAGCATTATTATCAGCGGATGAAGCTAGTGGTGGAGATGAGCGAACGCTTTATTATAAAATTAAATCACCTTATTATTATATTGATGAAAATACAATTGTTACTTTAGGATTAGTTATTGGCACTTCGAGAGATACTCCTATGTATGAGGAATCAGAAACAAATGATACAGATGTGTCCTCTTATTTTAAAATTACCACATATACATCTACTTCTGACTCAGCGCTTCCTTGCCAAACATATTATTTACCATAAAAATAAAGCCTCCCTTACGGGAGGCTTATTCTTGTATATATGGCATCAGCATATACATTTGCTGCGGTGTAAAATTAGCAATTTCAAGCTCTTCTAGCTTTAAATAAGGAGAAGTAAGTTCAATATTTGTTTCAAGAAGTTCCATTAATTCTTGATTAAATTTTTCAACACAATCAGGTTTTAATTGAATATTCTTTTCTTCATTTAAAATGAACTTACCATTTTCATCCTTTTGACCATATTTATCAATTAATTGAGTTCGCGTTTTATGAACAATTTCTTGCTCTTTTTCAATTTCTGCAAGTAGTCGCGCGATTTTATAAGCGGTTCGCGCGGGAAAATTAATATTTAATAGTTGTTGTAGCACTTCTGTGCTTCCCATAATAGTATTTAATGTAACTGTCATTCTAAATTTTCACCCCAAGAAGATTTTTGATGTTTTAATAAGCTAACAAAATATTTACCAATACAAATAGCGTCGGCTTCGTCTTGTGTGCAATCTTGGTCATACCAAAGTTTAACTTTGTCTTGTGCTTGCTTTTTCTTATTTTCGCGGCCAGTTCCTTCGCCAACGCCGCAATATTTTCGCCATTCGGTTGCGTATACAAGGTCGTGGTCTATACAGGCTTCAAATAAAGTATCAAGAATGACGCCTTGAAGATTTGCGAGAACTCGATAAGTTTCAACTTGCATTTTATTACTGCCGCCATAAGCTTGTAATTGTATATGTTCGCATCCTACAAAATCTGGTTCCCACTCTTCAATTGCTGCGCGCAGCCATTTTTTCACTTCATTAATACGCTGTTCAGCATTACCTTCTTTAACTTTATATACTCCATAAGAAACTAATGTTCCATTATCATAAATTGAATAACCAGTAATATTTGTTGCCGCATCTAATGCTAATATTCTCGTTGTGTCCGCTGTTTTAGCAGGCACTTTATTTTTTTTCACTTTATAGCGGTCTCCCGCTTCACAAATTTCGCAAATAGGACGTTTTCTCCACGTTCCATATGTTTGTAATTGCTTATGCCCATTAGGACATTCCATTTCTAATTCTGTATTTAAATTTTTATAAGAAGTAGAAATCAGTTTCCAGCCTTCTGCTTCTAAATGATTTTGAACAGTATATATATTAATTGGCATTACTTACCACTGGAGCCAAAGCCGCCATCATTTCGTTCAGTGGCGGGTAGAATATCTACGACTTGTGCTGAAAAATGATAGGAAGGCATAATCAATAGCTGAGCAATACGGTCGCCCGCATTAATAGTATAATCAGAATCAGAAATATTATCATAAAGAACACCAAGTGGTCCCCTATATTCACTATCAATAATTCCGGCGCTATTACTTAGTCGTAAACCAGTCTTTGCGCCGATACTAGAGCGCGGGAAAATCATTGCCATCCAACCCTCTGGTAATGCGATATGAACACCAGTGCGAATCATATTACTAATAGAATGAGCAGGAAGCGTTACAGTATCTGCTGCGTAGAGGTCAGCCGCAGCATCTGTGCTATGTGCATATGTTGGAACTTGTGCTCCTTCATCTAGCTTAATTGGAAGAGCAATGACAGGAGCAGTCAGTTGGTCAATAGCGGCATCAAATAAATCATTAATAATATCAAAAACGGCATTTACAATTCGTTGCTTATTGTTAGAGAGCTTTAAAGAAGCAATATATTCCATAAATATCTTATTAAAAGTTTCAACATTATTGTTACATTCTTGCTTACTAAGATTTTGCTCTTTAAATCCCTTAGTAAGATTAGTAATAGCTTCCTTACGCATATTTTCAGTAAAACCGCCTTTAATCATACCAATGATTACATCAATATTATCATCATTAATATCAGTTTCTGGTAGTTCTACAACACTATTAATCATTTCCACAATTGAGGAAAGAGACTCGTTAGATTCAATTATATTTGTTAAAGAATTAAAATTTTCCATAATTGCCTCCATTAAATATCAAAAGAACATTCTACATTTACAATATACCAAGAATCAATAATTTCGCCCTTACTTTTCTTAGTCTTTAAAACATAACTAGACTTAGTAAGAGTAAAACCTTCTCTAAGCTGATTATCTTTATACTGCTCAATTGCCGCAATAGCTTGTTCTTCATTAGAAACTCTAGAGCTATAAGTTAATTTAATTGGTTCACCGATTACTGTTACCATCTTCATTCTCCTTTTTTTCATTTAATTCTCTTAATTTTTGGATTAAATCAATGTAATCTAGCTTTCGCGCTATTTCACTGATGGCGTCAATTTTATTGCGATTCTTTTTACCCAATTGTTTTTGTATCGCACGACGCTCTTTCCTATTTCGTAAACGGATATTCGTTTTATTATCTATTTCTGCTGAGGTTGATTGAGTGATGAGATTTAAAGTTTCGTCTTCGTTCATTGTAAATTCTCCAATATTTCACAACAAGTTTTATATACGCTTTTATCGCATTGCGATATAACAACTAACTTATTATTTTGATTAGTTACAAAAGGAATATTTATTTCGTATTCTTTATTTATTGTAAATTCGCCAATTGTAATTTGACTTTTTAATCCATAAGCGTATACTTTATCATCTGTCATTGATAACTCAGCCGGGCCTGTTTTTCCATAAATTATAAAATATTTATTATCTTCTTTAGCTAATCCAATAAATTTATTATTAAAGCCACGATATTCGATAAGTTCCATTAGCCGCCACCTCCTGCGTTTTTATTATAACCATATTCCTGAGTTTTGAAAAAATCTATATAATATCTTTCTAATTCTGAAAGTTTATCTTTTTCGCAATATGTAATAATTTCAATTGTCCAATTCCATAAACCGGTATCAAGTATTGCGTGATGAACCACTTGGTCCGCGATTGATTGAATTCCCACACTAGATTTCATATGGTCACTGATGCGTTTCTTAACATCAGTGCTTTTACCAATATAGGCTTTGCCGCTTTCTATATTTGTTAATTTATATATACCGGGCTCTGCACGAATCTCAATACGCTTAAAAGTATCATCTAAATAAGGCTTAACATATTCTGCCCAAACTAACTTATTTATAATATCAGGATGCCGCACCTTTTGTGAAACAGTATTTAAAAGAAAATCAATATCGTCTTTATATTCATCAGGCACTTGTATAGTATAAAACAAGCGTTGTTGTTTATCCATTTCATATTGCTTGAGAGGAGCAATTAAATCTTGATAACGCTTTTCTTCATATGCGACCTGCTCTTTAATTTGTTCTACGCGCAAATCTACTTGTGATATTAATTGTTCTGCGTTAGATTCAGCCGCGCGAATAGCATCTTCATATTTCAATACTTCTTGTTTATAATTTAATTCAAGATTATTTTCTTTTTCTTTTATTAAATTGTCAAGAGCTTCTTGCCTTGTAGCCAGTTGTTCATCAAAGTAGGTATTTAAATCAATATTTTTTTGATTTAGCGCTTCTAGATATTTATATTGTATATTTAAAATCTTATTATTATAATCTTCAATAATTTCGTTTTGTGTTTCTATATCTTTTTGTAAATCAGATTTTTGTTCTTTTAACCGATTAATATCATATGAAAATTGTTGTAATTCAGTTTTATCAAGAATGAGTTTTTGATTATATTTTATAATTAATACAATAACAACTATAACTAAAATTCCACTTATTATCCAACCCATTTACATCACCCATCACTCCTTTACTTGATAATTTATTATAACATATTTTTTTAAAAAAGTCAAATGTAAAAAAAAAGACGAGCATTTTATTGCTCGTCTTTAATATATAATCCACAATGGCAAGATGAACCAACTGGAACATTATTTAAAAAATCTTCACACATACATTTATATTTTTGTTGTCCTTTACTATTTACGACACAAGGGCAATACCCATCATTATCTTTTAGCCCCAATTTAATTATATTTTTTAATTCTTCATTAGTAGTAATATGCACTTTCATTATGATATAACCTCAGCATATTGATTATTTGACGCTAAATTAACGCCTAATACATTATCGTAATGAGGCTCATCTCCTAATATAAAGCGACCCCATTTAATAATTATATTATCGTATAATTTACAAAAGTATGTAAACCCCTTTTTTTCATCTGAATTATAACCCGTATAAATAACAATTATATCGTGACAATCTTTTGATCGTCTAATATAATCTATTAATGCACAAACTTCAACAGGACTATCTAATGGTTCTAATCCTTGAAAACAAAATCCTTTTGTTAAAGGATTATCTTGATATAACTGCCAAATAGCATCAAAATAAATTTCTATATCTGGTTCTGTTGCGAGCGCACTATTTTGACATACTTGGCAACCATTTAATTTATCACATTTAAAATCGCATTTAGGAAATTCTAATGTTAAAACTGGTTCTTTATAATTAGTAAAATCGCAATCAATTATTCCTTTAAGTTTCATTTATATGCTCCCATTGCCGCATTTTAAATTCCGCTTTTCTTTCTTTACTCCAAGTTTTAATTGGTGTATAAAATCCTACAATTCTTGTATATTCAGTAGCAACATCACCGCCGCAAATAGGACACTTCTTGCCATAAAAAGCGTGATTATTAGCGCAAGTTTGAATTTTTGTATTAAAAGCAAAATAGGTTAGACCTTGGTCAGCAATATAATTCACAACTTCCCAAGCTTTTTCAAAACTATCAAATGGGGCATCTATATTTAAGTGGGCAATGCTGCCACCGTTACAATAGCTATCAAACAAGGAGGCAATACGAATACGCTCTACCATTGTAGTTTTAATACCCAGTGGAATAAATTGATTACCATATAATGGTAAATCTTTTACTACCGTTTCAGGGAAGAAAAATTCATCAGCAATCTGCATTTTTGCCGCTGCGGATTCACCTGGAATTTGTTCGCAATTAATTTTATAATTTTTATCCGCGGCAAAAGCATCTTTAATTTTATGTAATGTTTCAAAAATACGCTTACCAAAATCATCGGCTTGCTGTGTATAGAATACATTTCCCAATTCATCAGTTCTTGTATATCCAAACGTTTTCATCGTTTCATAAACGCCGATAATACCAACTGTGTTATATAAATGTTCAAAATCAACAATTCCGTGTGTGAAGTTTGGTAGTAGCCCTTTTTCAACGTTACGCTCAATAATATATCTTACGACATCTAATACCTTACAATCAAGTTCTACCAAATCAGCTAAGGCATCTAAATATTCATCTTCATTATTAGGATGTTCAAGAGCTAAACGCGCGAGATTTACGGTTGATACTTTTACTGAACCAACTTTAAGTGCGGTGCCACCAATACTATTAAAATATCCTAAATCTTCAATATTACTTTTTAGACGGCAACAATTACTTAGTGAATTAACACTGTCGTCAATAAATAAATTTGAATCACTCCAAATGCGATTATGCTCAATACCCCATCGTGCGAAATCTTCATCTATAAATTTACCATCTTTTCGTAGCAAACTTATAGTTAATACTGGAAAAGTAAACATATTATGTTGGCGGATTTCAGCAACAACTTCCATAAAAGTTTTTTGAAACTCTTGAATTTCCTTTAATGAATCAATCATAAATGAACCATCAGGAAATTCTGCGCCACTAAATAATGCTTCAAGATATGGCATATCAAAGACAGAACAATTAGTAAAAGCAGATTGCATACCGTCTCTAACGTAAGGTTGATTTACGGCATAAATAAAACGTTGAATTTGTTGTCGCGCATAATAATCTGGTGATTTAGTAGCATATCCATTATTACAGTCTTTCTTCCAAAAATAATACATATATGGAATAATATTAGGTAAACCTACTGCGCCTGAACTTCTATTTGATGCGAAACTAATAAATTCTTTTACAAAATCAATAAAAGTGCTTAAATGTTGTGGCGGTTCGGCATTAAAATTATTTAAAAAGAATAAACCTTTTTCAGCAACATCTTTTAAATCATAAGCAAAACAATAATGCACATAAGTAGAAGTATCTGCATCGTGAAGATATAGCGCTTTTGTCCATTCTTTTTCCAGCCACTCATTCGCTACTTGGAAACCATATTTTTTATTTAATTCATAATAAATTTTATTATAAGCTAGCAGCTTACGATGCGGCTTCGGCATTTCATTCATTAGCGTGCGCATATCTTTGTTTCCTACATTGGAATTACCATCTACAGAAACATCAGCTACAGTATCTTTATCAATAAAATTATCAATAAAATCAGTATAACTTAACTGTTTATCTCCAAAACCATTAAGATAAGCGAGTTCTTCTCCATATTTTTCGCTCATACGATTATAAGCAGTTGTAAAATTTTTATTGAGCCTTACTTTAATATCCATTATATTCCCCTCACTGTTGATTTATCCACTCATTGATTTGCAATGGGCTTGTTAAAATAGTATCATCATCTATTTGTAAAATTGGCGCTGATGTAATATTAAATTTTTCAACATAATCTGCTAAATTATATTCTTCAAATTCAATACCTTTATCAGCCATTTTCTTTTTTGCCATTTTACAAATACCGCAAGTCGGAGTGGTATATATCTTTATCATATTCATTCCTCCACACCATTTATTTTTGCCCCGCAATAAGGACAAATACCGTCTACTACAGTAAAATTATATTTATCACTGAAATGCGGACAAATTTTTTGATTTTCTTTAATAGCTTCACGAATCTCAAAAATATTAGTTTTTAAATCCATTGTAGACAAAGCTGCTTTTAATTGCGCATCTAAATTAGCGCGATGCGCCATAATAATATCAATATCAATCATATTGTCCATCTCCCTCGTTGTTGAATTTTATTAAAAGATTGTGAAAATAATTCTTGCGCTGAAGGATGAAATTTTAATAATAGATTTTTTTCTTGAATATAAATATTATTTTTCTTTTTAGGAATTTTATCATTAATACAATAATCCATTTTATTCTTTGTGCTAAAGTTAAAAGTAGATGCTGTTAATTGTTCTAAGTTACTAATTGGATTATTAAAACCAATATTAGGTGGTTCAAAATTTAATTTTATCATTATACCTTTACTCCAAAAACAATATAATAGATTTAATTTATAAATAAAATCTCTAAAATATTGTTGTTGTGTAGGCCAGGAACCGCCTATTGGAATATATACATTTGAAGCGGCGACAATATCTGCTAAAAAAAGATTCGTATACTTTTTCAACATATATGGCACTTCTTCTAATTCTATATTTAAATCCAATCCAATAACATTTGTGCGCGCTATTTTTTCATACGAGCGCATAGAAAAATATTGCGTTAATGTATTACAAATAATAGGATGAATGCGTATAATTGAAGAAGGTTTACGCTCAGAAATAATTTTAATCGTTTTCTCCCAGTCATTATAAAAGAAATCTTTATCATATAAATAAACTCTTTTATTGGGTATGATAGCTGGTAGCGGCAAACGATTTGTTCCCGCATAATTTCTATAATATGTATCATCCAATACGTGTTCTATTACTTTCGCGCGAACGCCATCATTGTATTTTTGCTTTAAAAAATCTTTATAGATAAAAGTTCTTGGTAGCGTATAATCTATAATTGAATTGTCAAATGGTATATATTTACCATTTGTAAAAGTGGTGCCGCCATAAATTATATTATTTGCGCGTAAATAATTATCTGGAATTACAGGATTTTTAGCGGTTTCACTAAAAACATAAACTTTATCATAATTACTTAATTCTTGCTCATTTAAGGTTAATAAACGACAAAATTGATTTTCTTCATTTTTATAATATGAAGCTAACTTCATAATTTCTAAATTAGGAATCAAGTAATTGGTGGAGGTTGAAAGACACCAATCTAAATCTACCAGTCCTATCATTCTTCAACCTCCATACGCTCTTGTTGATAAATCAGGCAATTATCTTTTGTATCTACAATTTTCATAATTATTGGATAAATAGATGATTTATTTTTTTTAGGAATAAAATCATTATCCCTACGGATTCCTTGGATTCTTAATAAAGTTCCACGCGCGAACCAACTTTTTTCAATTACTTTTTTATGTCCTTCAGCATCTTTTTGTGATATTTGTTTATCATAAATAGCGTATTGATTTTTATATATACGCACTAACACGACACCTGTTGGAGTTAATAAAGTAACAGTATTTCGCACTTTGTCTTTATCAATAACTGTACCAATAATTGTATGAATTTTATAGATATTAATTATTTGTCCATTTTTAGAGTGAAAACTATATTCTACTTCTGGAGTTTCTGGTAATGTATTAAAATCATCAAAATCATTTTGATAATTAATTAATTCGTGATTATGATAATAAAAATTAATACTTTCCATTTCCCAAGAACTAATATTACCGCGAGAATATTTATCCGCAATTTCATTATATAATGAATTATTAAGTTTATCTAACATTTCATCCTTGTGGTCTTTTAAATATTCACGCATAGGATTCATAGCCTTTTTATATAAATCATCCCAAGTTTTTTGATAAATAGCGTTACCATCATCAATTAAATCAGCAGTAAAATTATTTGAAATGAAATTAATAGCGCTATCATTTAACATATAATATACACCATCAGAACAAGTTTTTAAAAATTTATTAAATAAAAATAGCTTAGCATAAAATTTCATTTCTTCTGGAATTAAATCTTTTGTAATTAACATTTGCATATTTTGTAAAGTCAATCGTTGTTTTTTATCTACAATTGAATTTAGATATTTTTGCATAATTTCTTCGCGAGGTATATTTTCTACCTTATCAAAAGCGCCAGATTTAATTAGATTTAATGTTTGTAACTTATTAGTTTTATTTTTATTTAAAAAATCTTCTAATGAATTATATGGTCGTCGTTCAATAATTTGATGAATAATATTATTAGAAATTCTTGTAATGCCGCGTAAACCATAAGTAATAGAATTGTCATTAAGATTTGGCGTAAAAGTAAAACCAGATTCATTTACATCAGGTGGCATAATTTTGATACCACGCTTTTGAAAGTTACCAATCGCAGTAGCAACTTTTCCATAATCTGTGTTTTTTACTTTCTTCTTTTTCTTTGAATTTTCTTCCGCATTTTCTTCATCGTCATCATCTAATTCATCATCTTCATTCTCACTATTTTCTTCATTTTCCGGCTCTTCATCTTCTTTAAATTCATCGCCGCCGCTGTTTGTAATTAAACAAGCACAGTTCCAATAAATAATTGGATAATAAGTTGTAAGTACCAAAATTTGAATCGCAATAAAGCTATATGCTAATGCGTGAGGCTCAGCAAAAGCATACGACATTTGCGGCTCAATGGCACTATGCCATACATATTCGCCTATTATTTTTCGTGGGCACTGGTTAATAAATTTTTCTTTTAAATCTGGGATTTTATTTAACTGTTTCTTAGCACAAATTTTACGCGCGGCATTAGCTTCTGCAAGTGTAAAGTGAGCCAATTTAGGCTCCATACACAGCAACATTAATTTTTCTTGTGTGGTTGGCACGCCATCTACTGGGAGATAATACGGCTCAAGTATTTTTATCTCATCTTGAGTTAATCCCCATTGTCTACATTCATCATACCATAATTGAATATTATTTTTAAAACGAACATATTTATCAATAGGTCGTTCTTCTCCTTTTTCTCCTGTCAAACGAGTTAAGGCATTTGCCATCATCATTTGTAGTGGATTGCGTGGTAAAATTGAACGAATAGCTTGGCCGCCGACTGGGCTATCAAACTGAAATAAATCTACAACTTCACCAGAGGCTAATTTATCCCAAAGTTTATCATCTTTTAAATTAATCACATTGGGATGTAAATATTTATTATAAATTTCACGTAATTCATTACAATCTGAAAAATACCCGTCATTTTTAAGTAAATTAATCGCATTGATTAATTTATCACAAATTTCAGTAACTAGAAAATCAAATTTAGTGTCACCGAGTGCTTCACTTTTATGTAAATCAAATTGCGTAGTTAAATCCCCATTTGGACTTCTCATTACGGCATTTGTAATCCAAGGGTCATCGTTATATAAAATAACACCAGACGCGTGTTGACTTCTTTTGTTTACAAGCCCATCAATTCCATAAATAATATCTAGTAAACCAGGATATTTATTTATTTCTTCAATAAAAGTCGTAATTGGTTTTCTGTCTTTTTCTGGATTACCTTTTGTTACATCGTCTAAGCTCCATAAAAAACCTCGTTCTTGTGGAATTAAACTAGCTAAATATTGAGCAGTATCATTATCAATACCGTCAGGGAAATCTTCATTTCTAAAACCGCGACAAGCCGTTAATATCGCAGATTTAGTTCCTTCTGTGCCAAATGTAGCTACTTGTAATACTCGAAGTTCTCCTCGCTCTTCGCGAATCTTTTTTAATATTAACGGACGTTTTGAAGGTGCTAAGTCTATATCAATATCTGGAAGTTCAGTTCTTTCTTTATTTAAAAAACGCCATTCTGCTAATTCCCATTCAATTGGGTCAAGTTGAGTAATACCTAGTAACATATTTGATAAAAAACATACACTACTACCGCGCCCGGGACCTACTATACTACCGCATTCCCAAAATAAATCAATAAAATGTTGAAAGGTATTAAAGTATTCAAAAAGACAATTACCGAGTTTTTTACCAATAGTCATAATAATATCAGCTTCGGTTTCAAGTCTTTTAATATATTTTTCTTTTTTTATCAATCCGTGCCAAATTAAACTGTCCCAACATTGATTAATCCAATATCTTTCTTGAATGTTATCAGATATAAATAATTGAGTTAAAATTGGATACCCATTTAAATTCATTTGTTTTTTAGGATAATCTTTAACTTTAACTTCTGGAATAATTGGATTTTTAAAAATATCATAAGATTCAATTTTATTATAAATTTCCATTGAATTATTACATAATTCAATAAAAATATCTTCACTATAATCTGACTTACTTAAATATTCAAATGCTTCATTATTATCCATTAAATGAGCAAATTCATAAAAAATATCAACTTCTCTTTCTCCATCTTTAGAATTTAAATATGCTTTATGTATATATCTATCATTTTTTGTTAAATAATGAGCATCGCAGCCATAAATCATTTTAATATTAAACGCGCGCGCAATATTTACGACCCTTTTATTAAATAAAATTTGTTCTTTGCTAGTCCCTGGTGCAACTTCAATATAGAAATCTTCGTGAAATATATCAAGACAAAAATCAAGAAAATTATTAATTTCATTTCTGTATTGTTCTATTTCTCCCAAATTTTGTCTTTTTTCCGCCGCGTTAAGATGTAGAATTGCTTTTGGTAACTGTCCTCCAATACAGGCGCTAGTAGCAATAATATGTCCAGGATTCTTCTTTATAATATCACTTAATTCAGATTTTAAAGTTGGTACTCGTTCCATACCTCTATCGTGATAAGAATTATACCAGCTTTTAGAAGAAAGCTCACATAATTGACGAAAACCAATAGTATCTTTAGCAATTAAGATAAAATGATAGTATTCTTGTTTAGATTTTCTTTCATCTACTAAATAAATTTCATTACCAATTCCACATTTAAAATCTTGCGCAATTTTATTTTCTTCTTTTAAACTTTTTTCAAAATTTAACCAATCAACTGCACCACATAAACATTCGTGATCGGTTAAGCATATACCTTTAAGACCTAATTCACTTGCTTTTAGAATTAGGTCTTGAGGCCGATTAATGCTATCCAAGAGACGAATATTACTATACATACTATGTGCGTGTGTTTCTATGCGTTCTATGTCTCTTAAATTCACATAATCACTTCCTTCTTTTATTCTATAAACATTATACCACAAATTTATATAGAAGTCAATTAAAATTCGTACTTACTTTCATCACTAGCAAATTCATAATCGTCAATAAAGAATTGAACGCTCGTTTTTCCAGCAAACGTGTTTAAATTAGCTCTGCCATAAACAGTAAGTGTTTTAGTTCTGTTTGCGCTAACTTCTTCAACGAAGTTTAAATCTTTAAAATGAACATAATCAATTCCGTTATAAGAAATTTTCATACTGTCTTTATTTGCGCCCATTGCCATAATATTTGCTAATGAAATATTTTTAATAATAAAACGCGGTTCATCTATTCCATTACCATAGTAATCTTGATGTTCAGCAAGCGCGCGTAATAGAGGTGAATTATTTTCTCTGCCATCTAATACATAATCTACCACATAACAATTCGCAAATGATTCGGCAGAATATTGAGTATTCATAAATCGTAAAAGAGATGGAATATGAGACGCCGCGATACCTACTCCGCAAGCATTTTCGTGTCCCGCGAGTAATTCAAATAGTCCAGTAGATTCAAGAACTGAACGTAAAGCTGGCAAATCTTGGAAATTTCCATTATTTCTTAATGAACCCTTTAATACATTATGGCTATCTCGTCTAACAATAAAGCAAGGCTTATTGTATTTACTCACAACATTTTGCGCAATTAAACCTGTTAATTCATTTGGTATTTCATCAGAAGCATCCAACTCTACAATAATAAGATTATTTTCATCTAGCCCTTCTTTTTGTATCTTAAAATCGACAAGACTAATTGCTTTTTCCTTAATGCGGTCTTGCCGCGCTTTAACATTTTTAGCAATTCTAGCAGCTTGGTCTTTTGCTAATTCTACGTCATCTTCTTTTGCGCCGCGTTTTGTGCTTTTGAGTTCTTTATAAGGATTAGTAAGCGCATAAAATAAGCACTCTTTTTCTTGCATTGTCCCTACACGAACAATAGCATTAATTAAAGGACAAATATAAAAAGCAACATCAATTGGCGTAAGCGAATAAGGATATGTGGCCCGTTCTTTTAATGAATAACTTTGCGCTTCAATCATCGCGGCCAAACCTTCATTTTTAATATTTGCTAACCCTTCTTTAATAATATAACGAGTTTCGGGGTCGCCTTGAAACATAACATCGCCAATATTACCCACCGCCGCGAGGTCTACAAAGTTGTGTGCTAAGTTAATATGTAAATAATCATCAAGCACATTACAAAATCTATATGTAACACCTGCACCACAAAAATCTTTATTAGGATAATTGTCTGATAATTGATTATTTACTACAATAGCAGTAGAGCAATTATTAATCATCGGAGAACCATCTTCATAATACATCATTGGGTGGTGGTCAAGGCAAATAACTTCTGTATTTACTTGTTTAAGTTGACGAAAATATTTAATATCATAACTTCCCGCGTCAGGAATTATAATTAAATCAAAATGAGCTTCATCTAAAAAATAATCAATTTTATCACTTAAACCGTGAGCCTTACCTTCGTGTAATGTAAAATATAATTTAGAGTCGGGATATACTGTTTTTATATAATTCCACATTATTGCCGCGGAGCAAAAACCGTCATTGTCGGCATCAGTTAAAATACAAATATAATTATTTTGCTGTAAATGATATAAAAGTTTTTCCGCCGCATCTTTAATATTGTCTAAATTATACGGATTATTTTCGCTTTCTTTAGTAGGATTAATAAAAGCGTCTACATTTTTGACACCCCTATCTTGAAGAATATCAATAATTGCTTTATCAGGATCAACACTATATTCTTTTCTTAATCTATAATTCATTATTCATCAGCCACCAATTCATATGTCTTTTCAAAAATATCTGGTTTACATGGGTATTGTTCTCCATTAACGCCGGTAATAATCCAATCACCTATATTCGCGTGCATAACTCCCTCAAGAGTTAGAATATCCATTTCTTCCTGCGTTTGATACGCTTCAATAATAACTGGTTTTTTTCTAAATTTACTCATATCCCTGCTCCTTATTTTATTTTTATTCTCGTTTTATATAAATATTTAAAAACATCAATTCCTCTATCAAAAGGAGAATCTTTTTCATTTAATACATTATCAAAATCCCATATATATGAAAATGAAGCTTTGTGCTTATATTTATTACACATTGATTCAATTTTTTTTCTATACTTTTGTGCCTTCTCACTTCGCCAATCTTCATATTCCTTATCAAGAGCAATGACAATTTCATTTGCTCCTAAAATGTCTGTTAGTAAACTAATATGATATTTATTAAAGGTTGAGCCGCAGCAAGCTACACAATTACTATATTCTCCATAATATACATCGTCAAGCATAACGCTCTTTTCCGCTTCTGCTATAATTGCGCATTTTCGCGCGCGAATACCTTGTTGGTGTTCGTGAATTCCATATAAATTAAATTGTAGGGGGTAAGTGTATAAAATTTCTCCAATTTGTATTGGTCGATATTTCCCAAATTCTTCTATTTCATTTTTTTCTAGTGCGCGCCCACGAATACCAATTAAACGACCATTTATATCATAATGTGGAATAATAATTTTATTTTGATTAATAGAAAATCTAATATTAAATTTATCCATTACTTGTTTAGTAATGCCATCTTTTAGCCAAGTTGGATGATAATATTTAACAAAACAATCTAAAGCAGTTTTAGGATATTCATCTAATACTGGAATGTGTATATCATATTGATATTTTTGTATAATTTCTTCAAATTTTGTATTAGGTTTTGCCGCGATAATAATATGCTTTAAAAATTGTTTAACATAATTTTCTGCTTCTTCAAGTGTAATAGGATATTCATTTAGTTCCATATAGCGTCTATAAAGTTCAAAAATAGACATTGCTTCATTACACTCTGTATAGCATCTGAAAATTTTATTATTTTGATACCAATATAATTTCATTGATTCAGCTTCGTGAATTGGATTATGACAAATTGTAGGACAAATTAAGTATTGTTTTTCTTCATTAACTTCAATTTGGTCTACTCCTAAACTTTCTAAGAAATCTTTAACATCGTGTAAGGTAATAGAATCAATAATATTTTTAACGTTTATAGTGGCAAGAAAAGCATCTTTGTCAGCTTCATTAAAGTTTACCATTTAATAATCTTTCCTTCCAATCTCTTATGATTTCTTGCTTAGCTGATTCAAATAAATCTATTGGTGTACTTAATGGATAATTGTCGGCCGTTGTCATAAATAAATCATTACGATACCCGTTGCCTAAATCTAAGCGAGTCCAAATACGAACATTTTTATATCGTCCTCGCCGCATTTTATATATATCAATGATATGAGTTGGACGATAATTTTCATTATTCACATATTTTTCATCTAAATGTCCACTAATTGTTAGAGGTCTTAATGTGGCGGCTAAACTGTTCCAAGTTTTATCACCAATTTTTGTCATAACATATCCTAAATCCGCTTTATCGGCAATAGCTTTTGAACCTCTGATGTTAGTTTCATTTTTAAATTCTCCATCATCATTCATTGCTCCCAAATTTACTTGTGTAGCAGAAAAAATAAATAAATTATAATCTTTTGCTAATTGTTTTAATTGGTTTGCTAACATCATAAGTATTGAAGCCTCATTGATACCGCTGCGCTCAAATTGACTAATCATATTACCAGTAGAATGGATATAATCAAAAAAAACATATTCAATTTCGTTAATAGTCGCATATTTTTTTATCGTAGCTTGAACATTAGTTAAATCTGGTTCACTGATTTCTTCAATAAAAAAATAATCTTTATACGTTCTAATAATTTGAGCCGCATATCTAACTCTATTTAATTCATCGTCTTCATAATGCCCCGTTAGTATATGGTCTTCATTTACGCCAGATAGATAAGCGAGCATAATGGTTTGAAGTTCTTCTTTATCCATTTCTGTTACAATAAATAAAACTTTTTTAGGCTGAACTTCTTCACCCTCATTGGTAATATCTCTTGTAAAACATTGTTTTTCGTGGCACCAACGCACAGGATAAGCTAATTTACAAGCATCAAATACTGATGTTCTAGTTTTACCGGTGCCAGAAGAACTACTTTTTAAATAAAAACATCCAGCACGCGCACCTCTACACGCCGAACTAAATATTTTTCCTTCAAGACTTGGCCCCATATTAGGAGCTTGTTGCAATTCATCAATTAGTTCTAAAATTCCTTCCGCGGGATTACCTTGATTATTTTTTCCGCGTAAGAATTCTTCTCTAATTAAATTAAAATTGCCCTCTACATTATTTAAAATTTCCTCAAGAGTTGCCTCATCAAAATTTTTCTGTAACTCTACTTCTAGTTTTGGGTCATCAATATCCACATTTTCTTTATAATATTTACTAATATCATATCCATTTTTATGTAAACGTCGAAGCAAAGAATACTTTTTTAAACGATTATAATATAATTCAAAATTATTTGGTGTAGCAAATTCATATGCTTCTTTTAATAAATCAAGTCCATTACCACTATTATAAATTGCTACACTATTGCTATATTGACTAATTTCTTGGTCTACTTCAATAGGAGATAATTTTGTTGCTCCATTATCATATAGATTTTTAATATTTATAAAACAAATTCGCGCTACTTTATTATCAAAATCAGTAGGATATAAATCTGAATATTCCAAAAATAGAAGCGGGTTCAACATTAAACAGCCAATTACTTGACGTGTTGCGACATTATCAGATAAAACCACTTCTTTTCCCACCTTTAATCATCAAATAGATAATCGTCTGGATTCATTTTTTCTTTCTTTTTGATTTTCTTTTTCTGCACTGGCACAATATATTCTTTCATTTCTACGCTCATAGCAGAACCAATATTCTTATTACGCTCTTCTTCACTTTTTCTATATTCCATCATTTCATCAATCATTGATGGCGTAACTAAAGTTAATGACTCCACTAATTTTTTCATTTTTTTAACGGTATAAATATAATCTAAACAATTCACAATAGTATCATCTGTATATCCGTAATTTTCTTGTAATCGTTTACGTTCGGTCCAGATACGCGGCCCGGGTGACTTAATACCAAAAATTTGACATACTTTATTTGAAAATGCTTCTCGTGCGTGTTTTTCATCCGCGCATTTGGGACAATACCACTGTGATGTTTTGCCGCTCGCTGAAAAAATTTTAAACATATGAGCTGTTAAAAAAGTTTCTTTACAACTAAAACACTTATGTGTTAGTCTCATTTAATTCACTTCCCTACATTTAATCTAATATAAGTATATCATAATTTTACTCAAAAGTCAATAAAAAAGAGCCTTGCGGCTCTTAATTACAGGTTATGGAATTCTTGTACAACCAATTCAAGCAGCTCTTGCTGAGAGGGGACTACGCTTGAAAGTCTAATTGGCTTACCAAAAATACGCTGTACTATGTCTTGTAGTATGGAAAGCTTACGTTCCTTTTCCTCATCAGTATCAGCGCTATCAATGTAAGAAACCCAGAATTGACGAGCTTCATTAATTACATCTTCAAAGCTGCGTTTATTTTCTCGTATAATTTCCGTATCACTTAATTCGGAATTAGAAGCCTGAGCTATTTTAGCGACGGCCTTTTCTAGTTCTTGTTCAAATATTTTATAATTAAGTGGAATTACTTTTGGAAAATACTGTGAGCATCTACCGCCAGTAACCATATTCGGCGCATCTCCATCAGTATACAAAACTCTTGTCATTGTCTTAGAAACGGGGTCATATTGTTTCTCCGCGTAGGCAATAATATCGCACATACCATTTAAAACGGAAAAAATACGTTTATCTACATCGGCGGTAACTTGTTGAATTTTTTCACCCTTTTGATCTAAGTATTCAGAATACTGAGTTTTAGTATGAGCGAGGAAAATGATACCATAACCAAGCATAGAAATCTCGTGAAAAACATTAAAAAACTCAGTTGCTGGCATACCATAGCCGGCGCCATATGGTATATCTTTTATATGTTCTACATTATTTTGAAGACAAACATAGCGTTCACATAGTTGAGCCGCGATTGTAACAGTATCTATACAAAGAGTAGAATACATTTCTTGAATTTCTGGGTCACGCAATTGTTTAATATATGATTTAAACTCACTCCACTTTTGAATTGGAACTGGGTCAAGGTCAAGTGGAAGAAATTCTGTACCATTTTCAAAATTAAAAAACAATACTTTGTCCGCTCCGGCGGCGAAAGTTGTCTTTCCTACTTTTGGTTCACCAAAAATTAGCATACTCTTAGAACGTAAAGATTTTGAAATTGTATGCTTCTTTAGATGTTTCAGGTCTAATCCAGCAGCCATACTTTATCCCTCCTTTCACATAAAGTTGGGAATTTATTATTCCCAACTATACTTAGAGGTAGTAGCAGACTTTGCTGGAGCCTTTTGAGCATCTACGACCATCTGCTCTAAAAGAGCCTTACGCTCATTAAAAGCTCGCTTAATATCGACATCGCTATAAGCAAAATCTTCATCAAAAGGCTCATCGCTTCCACGAGTGATAATTAGCTCACGAACAATACGAGTAGAAGTTTCTGGTAGTTCCTCACCCCAAGAACTTGTTGAAGCAGAACGCTTTTCTTCCTTTGAAGTATAACGAATACGTCCGCCAACGTTTACGCAATCACCGACGTTCCAGTTTCGAGAAACATAATTTACCTTATCACTTTCTTCAACAAAGAATTCTAGAACGTCTAGACGGCCACCATATTGTACGATACCACCCTTAATAATCAGGCGTCCAGTTGGCTCTCCTTCACGGTCAACTTCGTCGTGCATATCCATAATAAAGATGTCGATATTAAAACTAGCGATTTCTCCAGCCTTACCACCCTCATTGACGAAAGAAGTATTTACGCGCCAAGAACTAATTACTTGATTAGTTGAACGAGATACAAAATTATTTTCGCTAATGCTACCAGACCCAAGACGAACGGTCGCAGCTTCCATTTCTCCATAATTTTGCACAGTCTTCATATTCTTGAGGTCGTTAATATTCTTCCAGCCTGGATGTGGCTTATTGGTTGAAGTAAATTGAGTTGCGAAAAGACTTACGGGAATTTCACTGGTTTCACTATGACCATCATAGGTTTGATTAACACGAATAGTCATATTCGCGCTCTGATATGGCTGACCAGTCTTTGTAGTTCCTTCGCGGAAAGTGCAATCGAGTAGCTTACCAATAATATTTACCTTATTTGTTGCTTGTTCCATAATATTCTTACTCATTTTAATTTCCTCTCTTTATTTATTATATCATTATTATATTATAATTTAATTATTTTGTCAAATAAAAGGCGGTTTCCCGCCTTAAATTAAGCGTTCTGAGCAGCCTTTGCAGCAGCACGAGCAGCAGCCTTTTCTGCCTTCTCCGCTTCCTTCTTCGCAAGCTTTTCAGCAGCCGCGGCAACAGGGTCATAAGCAAGACCGGACTCAGTTAGCATATGATACTTAACGTCCTTTGTCTTAGCCTTACGAGTTTCAGTAGCCTCAGATTCTACGATAGTTTCTACACGGGAAGTTACAGCATAACCATTCTTGATTAGAAAATTCATTGTTGCGGTAACGGCAGGAACAGAAATACCTAGTGCGTTGGCAATTTCCTGCTTAGAATGTTCCTCACCATAATGTTGCTTCATCCAATTAATTACAAGTTCACTATTTACTGTAGCCATAATTCATTTCTCCTTTATAAATATTATTATTTTATATTTAAAGATGAGGTTTTATCCCCGCTCTTTATATATTAATTATATCAGAATTTTTACCAAAAGTCAATCATTAGAATGTTCTGTTATTTGAAAAATTTCATTTGCTAATGTATGAGCCTCATCATCAGTTTTAGTTTCATTAATAATACGAGTAAGTTTTGGAATCGTATCTTGTTTATACCCTTGAATTACTTTTTGTTCCTCTGTAATTTTACGTTCAAATTGCTGAACTAATACAATGGCACCAACTAATAGATGAGAATAATCAGAACGGGTAAGTGTTTCAGGATTAAATTCAGCTTCTCTAATTTTGTCATATAGAGCGCCATACTTCTCCCGCATAACTGTAGAAGTTTCTAATCCCTTTTCATTATTATTCGTTTTTTCAACATCCATTACCTGCTCACATAATATTTCTAAGGCGTGAGCGATTTCTTGAAATAATTTTATATAATTCTTATCCATATTAACCTCACATAATTTCAATATTTTTTGCGAAATCTGTATTTATAATAGAGCTACCAGCCGTTTTACGATTTTGTATTGGAATTGAATTAATATCTACTACAACAGCTTTATTATTCGCAGAGATAAAAATTTTATCTTGAGTAGCTGAAACCGCATAAATGGCGGCAAAATTATCATCTTTTAAATCCATTATTTGATTTCCTTTTACACCACGTGAAGTTTCAGTAAAATCAGTAATTGAAGTAATTTTCCCGCGCCCAGACGAAGTGATGGATAAAAGACCACGATATTCAATACTATCTTTAATTAAAGTAGCTGAACATACGGTTTCATCTTCTTTTAGTTTAATTCCTTTTACACCACGAGTTACACGACCTGTAGAAGAAACCTCTTTTACCGAATAGAAATTATAATTACCAGATGAACTAGCAATGAAAATTTTATCTCTATCGCTGTTTGAAAGATATACACCAATTAAGGTATCATCTTCATCCAATTTAACCGCGGCAATGCCTTTTTTAGCTCGGGAGCTATACTCACTAATTAACGATTTTTTCACATATCCTTTTTTACTTACTGTAATAAGACTATGATAAGCATTAAAGGAAGTAGCATCAATTAATAACATCACTTTTTCAAAATCTTGAAGTGGAATAATTTCATAAATTGAATAATCTTTATTATACTCAAGGTCAGACAAAGCAAAGTTATATAATTTTCCCGCATTCGTAACCGCAGCCACAAGTCCCAAATTTGTCGTATATAGCGTATTAATTAAATTAGCATTTTTTGGCGGCCTAATACTCGTGCCTTTTCTTCCTTTTTTCCCGCCAGAAATACCTTCCTTTGGTATAATGCGCAGTATGTTATTATCGAATAACATAATACTTACATCTTCTTCTTTAGATTGCGCCGCTTCATCTTGTTCGGTAGGTTCTACTAAATTCATAATTTTAGTTCTACGCTCATCACCAAACTTGTCAGCTACTTCTTGAAGAATATCAATGAGTTTTTGGTCTAACGCGGTAGGCTCATTTAATAGGTATTTATATTGCTCTATTTTTTCAATAGTTTCTTCCCGTTCATCATTTAATTTTATAGCGTCAATTTTCGTTAATGATGAAAGCTTCATTGCGAGAATTGCTTTAGTCTGTTCTTCGTTGAAACCAAATCGCGCAATTAGCTTTGAAGATGCTTCTGCTGGAGTTTGAGAAGAGCGAATAAGAGCTACAACTTCATCAATAGACGCCGCCGCGAGAATAAGGCCATTAAGAACATTAAGACGCGCGAGAGCCTTGTCAAGGTCAAATTGAATAATGTTTTTTTCGCATTCTCTAATATGAGTGATATACGCATCACAAGCTTCGCGCCATCCAAATATACGTGGAAAACGCCCTTCGTGAAGCATAATCATATTTACTGAAAACCAATTCTCTAACGATGTGTCTTTATAGAGTTTGGCAATCATTTTGTTAGGATTTGCCCCTTTTGTAAGATAAATACGAATATCTGCCGTTTTCTTTGTATGGTCTACTACTTTTTCAATACCATAATTCTCATTATTATTTACTAAGTCTGCAAGCTGGTCAATTACAGTATTAGTAAAAACTCCGTAAGGCAATTCGGTCGCACAAATCATATTCTTATCTGGATTGTATTCCAATTTTGCGCGAAGTCGAATAGATTCTCCTTTTCCGTTCTTTAAACTTTCCCTTACTGCCGCTGCATTAATAATTGTTCCACCAGTTGCGAAATCAGGTGCGCAATAAATTTCATTAAACTCTACTTCGGGATTTTTAATAATTTTAATAAGAGCGGCATTTACTTCTGAAAGATTAAACTGAGGCACAGAAGTTGCTAACGCAACGGCAATACCGGAGCATCCATTTACAATATTCCAATATCCAATAGACGGAAATACAGATGGAATAAGTTCGGTGCTATCATAATTATCATACCATTGTTCTCCAATAGCATTTTTCTTTAAACCATCAAAGAAAATATTAGAAAGTTCAGCGGCCTTCATTTCTACATATCGCGCAGCCGCGTGACTATCAGGAGATGAAGGATTACCATAGTTGCCCTGAACTGATTCTACGGGATAGCGATAAGACCAAGGTCTGGCCGCACGAATAAATGTATCATACATTGCGGCATCTCCGTGAACATATGATTGAGACATTGCCGCGGCAACAGACTTTTGTGCTTTTTGATACTTATCTTTATAAGTAAGCTTATTGGTGTATTGCGCGTAAAGTCCTTGGCGTAATCCAATCTTTAAACAATCGCGCACATCCGGTATTGCGCGTTCTTGTGCTACTGACGCGCCATAAGCAAGGAAGGCATTTTCAATTTGTTTTTGAAAATCTGTTTCGTAAATCAAATAATCACTTCCTTTTATTCTTTATTTTATTATATCATAATTTTTCTAAAAGTCAAATACAAGAATATTTTGGTAAATGCAGATTTTCATACATAATATCTAATTCTTTTTCAATAACCTCATTAAAAATTATTTTTACATTATTTTCTAATGTAAAAGTAACAACAAAATTAACATCATACGGATTTATTTTTTCTACTCGAAATTTTTTTATGTTATCTTTAATAATAAGAATATCTCTTATAACAAACATTTTATTATTCCTCAATTATTCAAAATACTAAAATCAACATTCTCAAATAAGAAATCTCTTCTACCTTCAACTTCTGGCCCCATCAGCATCATAATACTTTCAGCCGCGGCTTCAGCATCGTGAATTGTTAATACTTCAAGACGTCTTTCCGTAGGATGAAGCATAGAGCGCTCCATATCATCTGCATTAAGCTCGCCAAGACCCTTTGCGCGAGTAATCTCCCAATTCGCACGGCCTTGCCGAATCTTTTCTAACTCTTCATCATTATAGGCGAATAATTTTTGTTCGCCTTTTTCAATTTTATAAAGCGGCGCGCGAAGCCAGCATAGTCGTCTTTCTTCAATAAATTTAGGCATCAATACATAAAATAACGTCGCAATAAGGCACATAATGCTATAACCATCAACATCGCCATCCGTCGCGATAGCTACTTTACCATAATTAAGCTTTTTACTGTTATAGCGGTCTTGAATACCACACCCAAGTGCCATAATAATATCAGAAACTTCTTGGTTTTCAAGACATTCATCAAGTGGATGCTTGAGCAAATTCTTAACCTTTCCACGCACAGCATATAATGCTTCTGTATTAACATCGCGCGCAGGCATAAGACCACCAAGAGCACTATTACCTTCACAAATTATCAGCATAGAATCTTGACCGTGCTTTTCACAATCCTTAAATTTATCAGAAGAAGTAATCTTTTGTTTCTTATGTTCGGCTTCCTTACGCTCCATACCTAAGACAGCATTACGGGCTTTTTCCGCGGCTTCTTCGGCTTTTTCAACTTTTTCAAGCATTGCTACCACAGTATTAAAATCATTATTACGAGTGGTTGCGAATTGCTTTAACGCTTCTGTAATAGCTGCGCTTGTTGCGGTTGCGGCTTCTTTATTTGCCAGTGCTGTTTTTGCTTGGTTAGAAAATTGTCCCACTCTAACCTTTACAGAAACAAAGCCATCTAACACCCCACGAATTGAATCCCCATCAAATTTTTTCCCCGATAATGAATTAAATGTGCGGGTAAGCGAACTTTTAAATTGACTAATAAATGCGCCGCCATCTGGCATATAAAGCCCATTAGCATAACCGCGAATTTGTCCGCGCTTTTTAACCCATTGTAAAGCTAATTCTACTTCACAATCAGCAATATTTCCAACATATTGAAATGGCTTAGTAATCGCATTAGAAGTGTCTAATCCATCTATAAGCCCATTTTTAGAAATAAAAGTTTGTTCTTGTCCGTCAACATTTAAGATGATTTTTAAGCCGCGTGAAAAATAAGAAAGCTGCTGAAGAGTTTTGGAAAGAACATCTATATTAATTCTCGTGTCCTTTCCATATACTTTTTCAGATGGGATATAAGTAATTTTCGTGCCCGTAGTTTTTGAAGAACCAATAATTTTTACATCATCATCTGGAACCGCGCCTTCATCAGTTTCGTGAAAAGATTGAAAATAAATATTACCTTCTCGTTTTACTTCTACTTTAAGCCATTTAGCTGTATGACAAACAATCTTATTACCTTGACCATTACATCCAACACTACTGGAATAGGCCGTCTTATCATCATACTTGGCTCCGCTATGCGGAATTAGAAATGCCGCAGTAAGAGAATTAACGCCATCATCTCGCAATGAACAAGGAATACCGCGCATATTATCTTCTGCGCAAATTTCATTAGTCTTTGTATTTATAGTAATTTTAATTTGTGCCCCAACTTGATTAGTTGCGGCATATTCATCTTGCGCATTATATACAAGTTCACGCAAGCCTAAGTCCATTGCTTCTTGGAGGTCTGCTGATAGATACATTCCAAGTCGTTCACGATATGCTCTACCAGGAGATAAGGTTTGAATATCATTTGCTGAGTAATCCATTGTTTTCCTCCAAAAATTTATTAATTGAGTTATTCCATTCTAAAAAATCTGTTTTTTCTTTTCCATTTCTATAATCTAATAGCAATAAAGGGATTTTGTTATTTAAGCAATATTCATATTTCATTTTATCGTGCTTAATTAAATCTTCGCTATAAAATAATAATGAACTATCAAAATGCTGCTTACCTTGAACTTCAATTATACCAATTAATTTATTTTCAGAATCAAAGATAGCTATATCAAACGGTAACTCGTTTTTATCTTTTAATTCTTCTATTTTATATTGACGTTTAACATTATAATTTAATTCAGATAAAAATTGAAAAACATAATCTTCTCCAAAAGATACCGCACAGCCACAAGAACGTGTATGGCCATCTTTTAAATGTCCACGAAAAACATCAACAATATTACCACAATCACATCGACAAATTCTATAACTATGTGCTCCTTTTTTATCTAATTTATCACTAATTCCTATTACTGTTAAATATCCATATCGTTCCCCAATCATATCTTGTAATGTATCAAATCCTTCCATAAATTTACAGCCGCAATTTTTCTTTTTATTAATATAATCAGCCGGCCAATCTACTTCATTTCCACAACTACATCGACAATGATATTGTTGAATATAATTACCGTGACGATTCTTTAATTGATATAAAACGGTTATTTCACCATATGTTTTTCCGATTTCAATATCCCAATTTTTCTTGCGTAAGCAGCCACAACTTTTTGATTTTCCATTGCGTAAATCCGCAATTCTTACAGGACGTTTGTCGCCGCAAGAACATTGCGCTAACCAATTCAATCCTCGACATTCACGTTTATCAGGAGGAATATATTCTAAAACAGTCCATTCACCATATTGATTACCAGTTTCGTCTATAAATTTTCCCATTATAATCACCATCCTAATATTCTTTCCGCCATTCTTAATCTCTCGGGTTCTTTTTCTTCAAAATATTTTAATAAAATATCAAATTTTTCACCAGATAAATTAGAAGAGCCAGAACGCCATTTGTAAAGCATAGCAGTGCTTATTTTTGTTTCGGCGGCAATAGTTTCAATATTGTTACCAGCGCAATTTTTTGGGTTTATATTTGCCGCGGTGCGAAGTAATTCATTCATTTCCGCAAATGTTTTATACATATTACCGCCTCCTTTCATAGAATAAGTAGAATTATTAGAGTAGGATTATAATATTTTCTACCGAGATTAGAAAATTTTTTAATCTGTATATTTATTTAATTTTTCTACCCAATCTGGACAAAATTTACATATATAAAAAATAAAATTATCTATTCCTTCTTGTCTAAGAGCAATGTGTAATTCTGTGTTATATCTTTTACTATTGGGATTAAATGCTCTGTTAATATGAGAATTAATAGAATATTGTGGATTATTAGATTTTCCGCAATAATATTTATGATTTATTTTATTAATTATTAAGTAGTAATTCACATTATCTCCCCTTTTCTTTACATTTAATTATAACATAAATTAAGAAAAAAGTCAACCTTTTAGGTTGACTTTTTTAAATCCATTTCATAACTAATAAATAATAACATTCATCTGCGCGATAGTCATACCAAATTTTAATTGAGTATTCCCTTTCATTGATTTCTTCATATAAATCATTTTCTATTAGCTGCACTTCATCCAATAATTGTTCTAATTCTTCCATAGTTAATTCTGAAGGAATCAATCCTAATTTTTCTAAAGAAATAGAACGTTCATCCCAATAATTATCTGGCGTAACCAATATAAACTCTTTTAATTTTTCGTAATTTAAATTTTCCATATTCCCATATCTCCTTTTTGTATTTTATAATTTATGAATTAAAATAAGGAAAATTTTAATCATTCTCCTTATTAATCCAATCTTCTAACGCTGTTCTAATTGCCATATCAAGAGTATCAAGGCGAATTAAAGTATCACAATATTTAAGAAATTCGGTAGAATCACCTTTCTCAAAAATTTCAAATATATCATTCATATCTACATAAAGATTCTCAATTGCCGCAAAGAAAGCATCCCAATTATGGCAAAGATAGGATTCATAATCGCCCTTAGTCCCATAGCCAAGTGGGCCATTGCCAGTAATATCATCATTAGTCCAAAATGAATCACTAAGGTCTTCATATGCTTCATCAAAATTTTCATAATTGTCAAGGCTAAAGTCATTATTATACATCCATTCTGTAATATCTTCTACCATTGCTTCAAGATAGTTGTAATTCATTGCTTAACTCCTTTCCACAAAATGGACAATAATTAATTTCACAGCAATAAGCTATACCTATAGTATTATTAATTTTTTCACAATATCTATAAACACTGCTTATCATATTTTTCCCATCAATTTGTATATTAACGCCAAATTTAACTGGCTCCAATGTATCATAAATATAATTTTCTTTTTCATCAATTGCGTTAGTGCAATATTTACACATTATAAAATCTCCTCAATATCGTGATATAACATATGATAATTAAATGTGCGGCCAAAATTGCGGTTATCGTGAAAGTGACCGAACCACCAATTATCAAATTTTACAAAACGTTCTACATAATTAGTTAGAAAATTAGTAAGTGAATCATGTTCATACCAAAATTTGTCGAGAATCCAATTGGGTGCAGTATGTGTGATAATATGATTCACGCGCATATTATGCTTTTCCAAATTATCTACCGCGTGCTCCATCTCTTCTTTACTTGGAATCTCCGCAGCCCACCAGCTTTTACCTTCTGTGCGATAAACTTTATCTACTGACGTAGCGCCGCCCATAACAAAAAAAGTCTGATTATTAAGAGTAAATATCTCACCATTCTCTATATACATTACGTGCGGCCGCACTTTTCTAACAATGGCGCCATTCCATTCTTCGCGAGGTAATGAACGTATTTTATCATACTGCTCGTGATTGCCAAAGCACGCAATAGTAGTAAATGGACGGTCTTCCGTCCAATCATCCCAGTATCGCGTTTCCTTGCTATCATCCCACATAAATCCCGCGTCGCCACAAATAATCACTATATCATCACGCGTAAGTTCGCGCGCGAGAGGCCAGTTTTTGTTACTGAGATGTTTAAGTTCAAGTGAACCGTGTTTATCGCTAACCAGTCACGAAGATTCGTGACATATTAATCATCTCCTTAAAAATCATCAGCGCTTTCGTCTATCCAATCTTTTAATCCTTCTTTAATTGATTTATTAGGTTTCCAGCACCATATATAATAAACAGGGATAAACCAAATTAATATAAACCAACCTAATGTTAAAGTAATAGAGTAAATAATTTTGAAGTAGCTAATTAAATTATTCAAGTCAATACCGTCCTACACGCACCTTTATGAATATGCGACTGATTCCAATTCTGAAAAATAAAACGAATAGCATCTCGTAAGTTGGTTTCAGAATTATAAACATTATAGAAATTAAAGCAACCAACGTATGTCATTAGAGAAGTCGGTTTATCTGTAACTTGAAGAACAAAGATTTTCTTACCTTGCGCGTATAAATAGCCTTGCTCCCAATTAGTTCCCGCGCTTGATTCGCGGCCATAGCTAATAAGAATTGCGAAATCGCAATCTTCCATAGCTTTACAATCGTGCGTAAAGACTTCACGCGCCCAATCTTCTTGACTTAGGTCCCAAGCATTTTCAATTTTAAGTTCAAAAGGACAATAAATTGTGTCGGTTTCTTTATTAATAAGACTCTCAACGTTTTTCTTCACATTCATCATAAGAGAACGATGGTCACTATCGCACGGGCCAGCGAGATAAATATACACTTAGTTATCCTCCTTTACAACCTCAAATAATCCGTGAAGGCGGCCGCAGTCAGGACAAAGAAACACTTTAAAATTTACTTGCGCACAAACATCACCTTGGAGCCGCCGCAGAATTTGACATACATCAGGAAAATCGGACTCTTCAAAATCTTCCATCTGAAAACCGAGAATTTCTTCATTAGAATTATCAATATATTGAACTAATTCCCAATATTGTTTTTCATTAACTACCATCTTACTGCTCCCGCGCGGTTGCGCTAAATCCCTTTACATTCAGGCCATAAAAATAATCAAAAATCCATTCAAGCATTTTATCGCCATTATGAATAATAATGTTGCCGCCATATTCATAATTGTCATCTTTTAGGTCTTCAATGTCAATAATTTCCACATCGTCAAAACCGTATCCGTGCGCCTTTACTTCAAATGCGTGCTTATCTTGGGTAAGAATAGTATAATGGTTTTCGCGCGCGGTTTCAAGTAGTTGCTTCGCCTTTCCAGAATCACGGTCTCGAATAATTGTTAGCATTTTTAATTACTCTCCTTATAAAGATTTTCCCACGCTCTAATAATAGTATCAAGTGGCTGTGGCGTATACTTCATCCAAGGCATCATACACCCAACGTTCATAATTTGACCGCGGTTTTCACCTTCGTGATGTTCGCACGAAACCAGCTGTTTAGTCCATTGTTGAACAAAATCATTTTCTTGTGTAACGTGAACGTGTCCGTGAAGCATCCAACAATTCTCGTTATAGTCTGCTTTATAGCAAAGTAGAGGATAGTGACTTAGGATAAGATGTTTGCCATCACATTTTACTTCTTTATAATCACTAATGGATTCAAAGCGTTTAGCATAAGTGGACGTCCATTTCAAAGGGTCGTGATTACCTTTAATAAGGTGTTTGTGGCCGTGCAGAGTTTCTAGAAGTTCAACATATTGAGGGTCTTGCGCGGTTTTCCAACAAAAGTCACCAAGAATGTAAATTTGGTCGTTAGGCTGAACCACAGAATTCCAATTTTTAATAAGGGCTTGATTCATTTCTTCTACGGAAGAAAATGGGCGTTTATCGAATTTGATAATATTTTCGTGATAGAAATGCGGGTCAGCGATAAAGAAATTCATTGTTCGTCTCCTTCCTTATATTCTCGTTTAATTTCATAAATGCCGGTATCGGGATAAACTTCTTCAACAATAGTATAATTGGGTGCTATTTCTGCCCACGCGGCTTTATCATCAATTTGAATTATATAATGGGTATAAGCCGGATAAGTAGTAAAATTTGAAGTGTTAGAACTTGTTAAGAGAAGAAAAGTAATAAAAAGTGAGATACTTCCGCCAATAAAAATGCTACCAATAACTTCTCTATACTTTTCAATAAACGCTACGCCACTTAATATACCTGCTACAACAAAGATGATACTTATAATAATCAGTGATGGATAACTTAAGTATTCGACAAATTGGTTTAATAGGGTTACGCCTTCAATATTCATTTATTTCATCTCCTTCTTTTTCTTTATTATAACACGAATTTGGAGTGGAGTCAAGAGTTTATTTTAGTAAGTTCAATTTGAACCTAGGTTCAATTTGATTTTTAAAAATCGCGTAGCGTTTTGATTTTTTGCTTGAAGCACGAGCGGCGTAGCCGCGATGTGCGAAAAGCAAAAAATCAAAAAATAGGTCGGATTTTTCTCCACTTTTAAATTTATTTTTATTGTTTATATTATGTTTTATTATTATGTTTTTATTATGTTATAGGTCGGAATTCTTTACTTTCTCAAGGTCGGAAAATCCGACCTTTTAAAAGGTCGGAAAATCCGACGTATGATTGTCGGAAAATCCGACCTTTAATATAGAACGATTTTCCGACCTATTCAATTGCATTAAGATTGATAGTGATAGATTCATATTCTTTTAATTCAATTATACCTTTTGCCGCCAGAGCCTTCCTTCTCTCTAAATAGGTATCGTGAGACATACCCGTTCTATCTCTCACCCATTTTTCAGAGGGGTGAAAAGGTTTTGTAGGGTCATTCGTTTGACCTATTAATAAAATCAGTAAGAGTCTATCATTTGCAGTTAATCCTTTTTTTGTTCCTAGCGCGACAAGAAGCCTATCTGCTACACTAATTCGTTGTTCGTTTTGTTCTACCCATTTTTGGCCCTTTATATATAAAGCGGGCGCATTACCATAATTTGCCATATTAGATACCTCCTTACCGCTTAGCGGTAATCTCTACAAGCGCTTTATGTAGGGCGGGAGTATCTTCAAATAGATATACTAAATATTGTGGAAAATTTTCATTGACATCCGTTCCTACAAATTTAAATCCTTGTTTACGTAATTCATAAGCTATACGTTTTGTATAAATACGATAAATATTATTCTCCATTATTCACAACCTCTTCCATTCTTCTTAAAATTTCAATAGATGGATTCCGTGTTCCTGCGAAAATTTTGGAAATATGCGAGCGGCTACAACCAATCTTTTGTGCTGCAATATCGTGTGTCCATCTATTATTTTTACAAAAACTTTGAAAATTAGCAATGATGTCGACTTTTATTTTCTCAAAAAGGTCTGTCTGTAATGACACAATTTGTCACCTCCTCGATATAAAGAAATCTACCCATTATAAGATAGGTAATATTTCTAAAATAATTCAATTCTATTTTTTACTCTTTTACAAAGTTTTTTTGCATTCCATTTAGCAATTGCGCGATAGCCTCTTTTATATTTTCGATATTTTAAATTACTTAACAATATCATTTTCCTTGCGCGTAAATAATTCTTTTTACGAATACGTTTTTTATGATGAAAGCAAGCACGAATATATGCTTTATTAAACATTTTAGTTTCTTTAATATTATTATATATATTCATTATTTATTCGCAAAATAATTTTTAATCGCATCATACGTGCAGAAGATTTTGCCGCGCTTAAAAGCTTTTTCATCCCATATTTTAGCCGCCTGTTCAACTCTCTCAAGATATTCATAATCCTTGTCAATATTTTCAGGCTTTACAAGAATAATATCTGGGGTATTATTAATGTCTACTTTTTCCCAATTCCAATCTTCACTAAAAATAGCGGGATAAAAATTATTTGGATTAGTAGTTTCATTTAGGTATCCTTTGACGGGACAGTAACTAAAAGTCCAACATTCAAAATCGTCGTGCGCTTCATTATAATATATAAAAGGTAGAGCGCCGGGACCCCAATCAAGTGGAGCATAAGTCCACCTATCAATGTCTTTTACATCATCATAAGAATGCGCCGTGAAATGTTCGTCACAATAAAAATTGCCAACATAGGTGGTATGGAGGGGATATTTCTTGATTACTTCTTCAAAGGTCATTGATTTTTAACTCCTTACAGATTTTATCCAAATAAGTTTCAAAAATTTGGTATTCAGTATTATTTAATCTAATACCTTGGTCGCGCTTTAACGTGAGCAACCAAGTTTTATAAATGCGATTAAAATTTTTCTTTCTATCTTTCTTCTTTTTAGCTGTAAAACATAGATTAAGCGGTGTTTTCATTGTTATGACCAATATCTTCCATACTTAATTAAAATTTCATCACGGTAATAAAAGAAAATTTCTTGTTCAAGTTTATTTAAATTTACATTTTGATGTCGATTATATTGTATGCTCCATTTTTTAAATAATCGGTGTAGATTTTTTGAACGTTGTCGTCCTTTTTTAGCTGTATAACATAAATGAAGTGGCGTTTTCATTATGTATAAACTCCTGGTTCTTCATAATCTACTCTTAGATAAGAGTAGGGACTTTCACATCGTGCCATCTTATGAAATTCATCTAATCCATTATCCCTAATACACTTTAAAAATTTTATAATCAATTCTTCCGTCCGTGGATGGAAGTGCCGCCCTGCGCGAACCTTATAATAATAATCAATGGGGTCGGATTCTTTCCATTCATCCTTTGTATAGGCTTTTCCCGCGCCAATCCAATCACATATCATTTCTACTACATATTTATAAGGAATTAGATTACAAATGATTTCACCATTCTTACCAAAATCAATCCACCATTCCCAATGATGAGGATTGTGACCTTTATGATGAAGCCAAGCAATAGAATAACCGCGCTCTTCTTTTTCCTTGTCTATCGGGCTTCTATTGCCTTGAAAATATTTTGCAGATGGTGTAAATTCGATAAGACTAAATTTAGATAGGTCGTGCGTGATTCCTTGCCAAGTAATACCGCAAGCCTTACATTCTTGGTATACAAATTTCTTATGGTTGTATACCGTTTTAAAATGTTTCCATCTTACTCCCATAGTTACCTCTTAATATGAATTCCAAAAATATAGATTTAGTCCATTTACTTGTAGTTCATCATACATTTGATATAGTTCACATAGGCGGGGTAGCCCATTGAAACTATCAAAGTAATCAGGTGTAAAAGCATAACACTCAATCATTTTCTTTAAAGTTGCTTTCTTTAGAGGAATAACATACTTGGTATATGATTCTTTTAATTCTGGAACATCGTCAAGTAAGTCATAAAATTTGCGCGCATACCATACATCAATTGGTTTATCTACCGGCCAATTGAAGCTACCATTTTCATCATAAAATAGATTGTTATTATGAATTTCATCAAAGTCATAATGGTCAGCCCATTTGCTTTCATTCATTACCATATTAATGGACTTCGCGACCGTGATTCCTAGGTCCATCCCCATATTCGTTTCTCCTTTCTTTTTCTAATTATATTATAACATAAAATTTAAGAAAGTCAATTGTTTTTAAACATCATTTATTAATTTAGCTGTGCTTTTTTGTATTATAATTTCGCGTTCATTTTGATATACTACTTTTCCTTCATATTTTCTTAAAATAAAATTAGAACTATCAATTTTGCGAACATTAAACCATTCATTTAATTTTTCAATTGATTCACAACAATATAATGTATCATCGTTATACCATATGTCAGAGCGAGTTCTAACTTGGCCCATTCTTGTACAGAATGGGCCACCACCATCGGACATTTCATATCTATAAACTATCATTTTAAATATTTTTTGACTCCTTTAAAGTCAAATTCAAAACAATACCAACAATCATTGCTAACGCAGTAGTTCCAATGCTTACAATACCGAAATCGCATACTGCTCCGCTTACGCCAAGAGTAAGAACCGCGGCAACAATAGTAATATTTTTATTATTTCCTACAAGGTCAACATTATTAGACATTAGTGTGCGAATACCTGATAGAGTGATATAACCATATAGAACTGCCGCGCATCCACCAAATATTGATGATGGAATACTAACAAGAAACGCTTGAAGCGGGCCGAAGAATGCGGCGATTCCCATAATTACTGCGGCAAGGCTAATTACATACTTAGAACAAATGCGGCTAAAGCCCGTTGTCCCGACCGATTCACCATAGGAAGTGTTTGGTAGTGAAGCAGTAAAACATCCAATCGCGCTTGCGATTCCGTCGCCAATAAGAGTATAGCCAAGTCCTGGATTCTGTGTTAGGTCAGTTCCAATAACCGCGCTTAACGCTTTGTGGTCAGAAATGTGCTCGCAACAGCATACAAGGGATAACGGGAGGAATAACATAAGAATTTGGGGTAGTTGCGCCCAGTTTGGTGCTGTAAGATGTAGGAATGAGAAATCAGGAATTTGGATTAGTTTTACATCTTTAAATACAGAGAAATCAATGACAGGAATGCCGCATACTGTTAATAGTGTGGAAAAAACATATACGATTAAAATAGCAAACAGGAATGGAAGATTACGAATAAAGCCTTTTCCATAATGTGAAATAAGAGCTGTAATAAGTAGTGTTAGCATACCCAGCCCGATTCCTAATAAGCTATAATGACCATTTAGTTGGAAGTATGTTGGTAAGAAAGTAGCTAAATTAAGACCAATTACAGCGACGATTGGACCAATTACTACTGGCGGCAATACCTTATTAATCCACTCAGTTCCGCAATTATTAATAACGATACCAATGATACAATAAACGGCGCAAACAATAATACCGCCAATTAATACTGTCGTGTAATTAGGTGCTGAACCAAGTGTAAGAGCCCCAATAACAGCAGCAACAAAAGCGCCAGAGGATGAAATAAACATAGGACTTTGGCCACGTGTGCATAATTGATAAACAAGAGTTCCAGCACAGGCGCCTAACATTGCGGGCGCGATAGGTAGACCGCAAATCTGGGGAATAAGAACAGTGGCAACAAAGCAAGCAATTACTTGTTGGAGCGCGGCAACAATTAAACGTCGCGCGGGAAGTTTATCGTTAATATTATATAGCATAAATTACCTCATCAACATTTTACTTCATTATTTAAAGTTGAATTCGTAGTCGCTGTTGTTTGAAAATCACTTGTTTTTAGTGTAACAGAATCAGTAGTGATTGTATTGGTGTAAGGATGTCCACACCACCACTGATATGGACAGGTAGGCGGCGTATATGTATATGTAGAGCCGCCGCAATATTGGCATTTGTCTACCCAAGGCGCATATACGCGACCGCATTTGGGGCAAACCCAACCATTTGTTTCATTCTTTGACATATAATTTACCCTCCTGCAAATAAAATGATGGAGTATTGGAATGATTAAGATAAATCTCATCACAAGCTATTTCTATTGAGTATAAGAAATCTATATGTGTATTTACAATTGATAATGTTTTTTCTTTTATATTATATACTCCTAAAGATGATTCATTATTAATTTGAGTTATGAAAAAATTATTATCCGCAATTAGATATAAAGGTAATTTTCGATAATGTGAAACAAAAGAATAAGAAAAAATAACGTGATTTGTAACATATGTTTTTAGTTTTAGTTTATAGTAATATGTTTGTTTATTTAAACTAAAAATAGAGACTGATAAATAATAAATTCCATTTTGTCCAGTATTATGAAAAAAATCATTTGATATTGTAGTTTTAGTTTCTCTGATTTTTTTAAAAAGGTGCTTATGTTTCATCCTTAAATTGCTCCTTTAAGATAGGAATAATTTCGTCAAATGAATTATGTAATGTATTATCGCTTGTGGCATATAAAATCATTCCATAAAGCATCTGATTAATAGAGAAGCTACGTCGCCAATCTTTTTCGTTAAGATGGTTAGTGCGAATATCAAAGTAGTGAGCATAATTTTTCTTTGTAAAGATACGATGAATTTCTTCCCATACTTTATTATGCATCTCATTAACCAGTTCTAAACAATGTTCTTTGTTTCCTTCATCAAATTCTTGGCGATGTTCTTCTATAAAAGCTTGCTCTAAATCTAATAACTTGTCAGCCATATACTTCCATCCATAAAGAACGCCCATTTCGCACATTGTTCCAATGGCAGATTGCTCAGGACAAAGCACGGTATAATCACTATTCCATAGCCGTTCGATATCTGCTTCACAAATTTTTTCCGCTAAATGGTTGTTTTCTTCTTCAGTCATATTAGACTTATCGTTGATAGACTTATTCATAACTGGAGAATAGACATCTCCTGGAATATTCGCTTCCTTAAATTTGTTATACTCATATTCGCGCGCGAGATTACTGCCAAATGACATAATATCGCCACCTAAGTAGCCAAGTGGTTGCTGTTGTTCAGACATTTAAATGCCCTCCTTTTCTTCTTATTCTTAATTATATTATACCCGAATTCCGATTAAAAGTCAAATGGATAAAAAGAAAAGGAGAGCCGAAGCTCTCTTTTGTAATAATATTTTTAAAATATTTAATAGATGATATTTTATTTTTATTTATTACTTGTTTTATAGTTTTAGGTTATTATTTCTGTGCTTAACGTGCCATCATTAGCTACTTTTAATTTGTAATTAGTTCCATTAGGAGCGGTTAAAATAGTAGCGTTAGATACTGCTGTTTGCACAAACGCGGTTGTAGCAAAATGAGTGTCGTTTGAACTAGCAGCAGGAGTTTCAGATGCTCTAGCATTAGTCAGTACTGGACTATCGCTTTCGGCCAATGTCATAGAAGAAGAAGTCCACGTTGAAGGATTTGCGAGACGCAGAATATTAATTACGTATCCGCTGCCATCAACTAAAGCATATGCAGATGCTCCTGTTGAGGTATTTCCTCCCCCTACAAGAGGATAATATATCCCGTTTTTATTAGCAAAAATCTGTTTCCCAGCAGTTTTAGCGGCATAAACTTCGGCGGTAGTTGTGACACCATATTCCGCCACAAATATTGTGGAATTATTAGGATTTAAAATTTTCTCTTCTAAATTTTCAATTCCATTTTCAATATTATTCATTTTAGAAGAAGTAATTAAGTCTTTACTCTTCCAAACTGTTTTTTGATAAGGCATTTTTTTCACCTTCTTATTAAATAATAGAAGCTAATTCCGCGGTTTTGCTCCTTTCTGTTTTTAATAATTTGACCATACCAAATAATTCATTTCCGCTTAATGAGGTAATTAAACGTTGTAAGCCATTATTTTCTTCAAATTTTTTGTCATCTGTTTGAAAAATATCTCCGTTAACCCAAAGTTGACTCTGGTCGCCACATCTACTAACGAGTAATTTATATCCGCCGCCTGTAATATTTTGTCCTTCGGATACATAAATAATAGTTCTATCCCAAGAACAGCCACGAATAAAACCCAAATTAGCGGCTTCAATAATACCTTGTTCTTGAAAATTAGATAAACCTTCTTCACCTAATATGCTTGCTAATGGACCAAGACCCCAAGCAATTTTTTCTTGTAAATCACCAGATAAAAATCCTATTTCTGGAGCATCTTTAAAAGGCACGAGGTTACGAATAAATATAATTTTATCCATAATACCTTTTTGTATTAAATCAAGAGCGTGAAGAAGCATTAAATAATCTTTACCGGAGCCTGGCGGCCCAATCAATAATTTTACAGTAATAGAATTATTTTGTAATAAATCAAAAGCCATCTTTTGTTCTAGGTTTAACGGTTTAATATTTTTATTTAAAAATTTATTGCTTAAATTACTATATTTTAAAGGACTATAACGTTGTCCGTCCCAACGCATTATATCTTTTAATTCGCTACCTTCAAATAATTCACAATACTCGTTAACGGTTGCGTTTAAAGTATTGAATTGTGGGGAACTATATATTTCGGCGAATTGTTTGTCGTGTGGGAAATATTTGCCCCATCCGACATATTCTTTTTGTATAGGTTTAGTTTCTTTTTCCCAAAACATCCCATTAATTCCAGGAATTTGTCGCGTGAATAGGGCAAGCGCACCATCACTTGTTATGAAATTAATTTCTTCATCAGCGTCTTTTTGTAGCCAAATTGCTTCGCAAAGTAGATGGTGGTCATTTATATCAGATAAAAATTTATATCCTTTTAATATTCGTTCAATTTTATTTTGAGGCGCAATACAATATCTTACATTATGAGATGTAAGAATATCCCGCACGGCTTGTCGTGCGAGATATTTTGTATGTTCGTCCCTGTTAGAATTTTTAATATTTTCTAATTCAGTTAGAACTAAGGGGCTAATATATATATTATCAAAGATACTTAGGGCGCCATTTAAAATGGCAGACGTATCTAAAAAATTAATCATTATCGTCAACTCCTATTACCACATCTACAATATTTAGTTCCTTCATTTCTTTTGAAGATAAGAACCATTGATGCCGCGCTTTGGCATCGTATTGTTCCGCAGTAATGTTTGTATTGTCTAAAATAAATTGACGAATATCAGCATCTACTTGATTGTTATAAGCCATAATATCATTTGCAGTTTTAGCTTCAGAAGCTGAAAGTGCGACATATCCATCGTGAATAAGGCCGTAAGTGCTTGGGAAGCAATAGCGCGTAATATTGTCATTCTTGCCGCCAGCAGCGAGAATTACTGCTGCCATAGAGGCGGCATAGCCGCATACGATAATATTAAGTTTCTTTTTAAAGTGGGTTAAGTAATTAGCAAAGAAAAAACCATCAGAAACGGAACCGCCCATTGAATTGAGAATTAGAGTAATTGGTTCATCACTTTCATCTTCTTCAAATTCTTTTAGTGGTAAATAAACATTTTCGACAATAGATTCTTCTACTTCACTATTAAAAATAATTGTGCGTTTGTGTAGAAGCTGATGAAAATATTGATATTTAATTGGGTCGAGTGAACTGGCGTCCTCGATGAAAGATAGAAAATCTAAATCTCCCATAGGAAACCTCCTTACTATTTATAATAGATTTATTTATTCAGATAGAATTTTAGAGAGAGTGCAATCTGTGGCATTAAGGTCATTCTTTCTAATTGAACGAATATATGGGTGTCGAATAGAAATGCCAATACCATCAGTTGAAGCCTGCGCGGTGCTTATCATCATTCCTCCAATGGTCAGCGGACACATTACCCATTCTTCATAGTTATCGCGCAATTCTGTCTTAAATTCCTCTGTTAAACCTGCAACCTTGCAGAGGGGTATAATATTACCATTTTTATCATAAACACTGGTATAAATAGCGCCAGGCCATCCATAATAATATCCTTTTGAAATAGGATGAAGCGGGCGACCATTTTGATATTCTCCAAAATATTCTCCCATAAGTTTTTCACCTGTGCGTTCATCTTCCCAGTAGTTCCAAGTGCCAATATCCTTACCTGTATATTCGCGCACAGCGGGCTCAATGCCTGTAATGAAACAATCAATGTCGGCACTAATTTCTTGCTTAACCTTACAGGTAGCCCAAGCCGTCGGACCGCGTTTTCCTGGGATATAAATCATATCTTTTCTTGCGCAAACAGCGCCTTCGCCGCCAACAGCAAAAATATCATTAATATCATCAAAAAATGATTCATTCATTTCGTGATACTCAATGCCAATAACAAGCGGATTATTAATACGTTTAACTACTTCTGGAATTAATTTGATACGTTCTTCAAAAGGAGTGTTTAAATGGAGCGTCCCATCTAAGGCAAGAACATCAAAGATACGCCATTCTAATTTAATATCTTTCTGACGCGCTCGTGCCTTATCATCTAAACTACGTAGTATGGCTCCGCAATCTTTATCTATACCGCCAGGAAGGTAAACTTCACCTAAAATAATCGTGTCGGTATTAAATGCTTTAATTACATCATCCCAAAAGAATACTTTATTTTGAATTTCGCCATAAGTGCCTGTCTTTTTACTAATGCCGCGAGTTTGAAGAGCTGCGCGTTCTTTGGTGATAATTGCGCGCGACCAATTTCCATCGTATTTTTGACTCCAGAGATAAGAACCACTTGCCGCCATCTGTTCAAGATGTTGACGCTTAGTGGCAGCATCCATACTTGATGCTGGAGCCCAGTAGCGCATCGGTTCCATAGAGAATAAATCGTCCATAATTACTCCTTTTCTAGCTCTTCAATTAACAAATCAGCACTTTCGTTAAGCGCGGTTACATCACTACGATTTTCAATAATATATTCAAAATTGAAATCGTCTAATTCGCATTCGCTTATATGAGTTAGCTGATTCATCCTCATATTATTATTATAATACGGTTTTCCTTCTTTGTCAAATCTGTTGATGCGAATTGTTATTACATTTTCGTTATATTGACAAACAGTTTCAAATTCATTATAGAAACGTAAGTCTGGAATTAACACATAATTCCAATCATTCGCGGTAGCGGAAATAAATTTAGCAACGATTTCAGCCCAGTATGTTGGGTAAGTGGCACGCATTACTTCAGTGCCTAAATGCTGAAGCATAGCGCGGCCGGTTGTATCTTTGTTGCCATCCCACTTATAGTATCGTGTAAGCATATCTTTAACCGCATCGCCAAAATGAATCGTTAATACGGTTTGGCCGTGAGATTCTAATTTTTCTTTTAATAGACGCGCAAATTCATCTTTTCCGCTTGCGGACTTTCCACTAATCATTATAACTTTCATTTTTCATTTTCTCCAATTCTGTAGTAAAACAAAAATTTACATATTCACGCTCATTTTCAGGAAGAGAATTTTCAAATTTGATTAACATTGACAATCCTTTCATTGGATTTGTTTTTCCTAATGCCATTTTAATCCAAAACTCTGTTAATGTGCGTGTAGAGGGTGAAATATCTGAAAACAATTCACGCATTATGTGTCTCCTTGAAATGCTTAACAGCATTTAAATATTCTTGAACCTCTTCTGGGGTTTCTAAAACTAATCTGTATTTTGGACGTGGGGGTAAACTATCTTCTTTAGAAGGTAAATTCCATATATAATATTTTTCTGGCTTGTTTCCATTTTTGAAAGATTCTCTACTAATTAGTAGTTCACCAGTAGTTTTACTATAAATTTCAAATACCTTACTATCGTTATTATCATATTGATGAATATCACGAGAAGAAAGTTTGATAGTTTCTAACATATCTTTATATTCTTCGCGTGTTACTTCATAGATTTCCTTGTTGTTCATTCTTTTTTCCTCTATATAATTTTTTTTGTTGGAGCGCGGCGTTTTGAGCGAGTTCATCACATTTTTCGTTCCATAAACACCCAGCGTGCCCTGGCACTTTTCTAAAAGTATACCAAAAATTATCGAAAAAAGGGATAATTTGCTCCCATAAATCTTGATTAGCTACCGGTTGTCCTTGAGAATTATACCATCCGTTTGCTATCCATTTTGTATACCATTCTTGGTTATAGCAATTAATAGCATAGGCTGAATCGCTATAAAGAATAACTTTTTCCATAGGGCGGCGAACAGAATACGCATACTTTAATCCTTCAAGAATAGCTTGTAGCTCCATACGTTGATTAGTAGTATTACTTTCTCCGTTCGCCGCTTCATACAAAATACGATTATCTTGGAGAGCAATAAAGGCCCAGCCGCCAAAGGTGGTAAAGCGGCCTAGTTTCTTTAATGAGCCATCGGTATAAATTTCTATTGGAATAACACGTTCTTTACTATGACGTTCCACAAATTATACCTCCTTTTCTTTTATTTTATTATACTACAAAATAAAAGAAAAGTCAAATTATTCTTCTGGTTCCTCTGTTTTAACGGGATGAATTTCGGTATGAGAATCCAGAATGGCATAGAATTTTTTTAAGGCATCACCTAAATAACGAGCAATGGTAGAAGCAAGTACGCCCGCCATAGCTACAATACTAAGATTTTCAAATAATTCATTTGAGGTAGAAATACCAAAGTTGGTAAGAATTTCGGGCAATAGAGAAATAATTACAGTAATAGCCAATCCGCCAACTAATACTATGCCACCGCGAACTAGACCGGCAACAAGTTTTTCTTTAGAAAAGCCTTCTTTTAGGGTATTTAAATTATAATAAACGCCTAGAAGAGTGTTAATTCCTAAAGAGCCGAGATAGGCTAAAATAAGAATTGTGATTAATTGAATGTTTTTTAATAGAAGCTCAAACATATTGATTTACCTCCTTATAGGAAATCATTTTTTTCTTGACGCTCTTTATACAGTTTTTGAATATATTCATATTCAACTTCAAAAACGCCATTTTCATCGTCAGTTTCTTTTAATAATTTTTTATATTTACCATTAAGTTCTATAATGTGTAAATATTCATCTTTGGTATGTTTTCTACCATTGCGGCAAGAGTTAGCAAAATCTAGTATTTCCCAACGAATACGGTCCTTTTCATCTTCTTTGCGCTGTTTGTTTAATTCATCTACTTTATCGTCTATCTTATTAATTTTTTCTTTTAAGTCGTGATTGGCTTTATCTCCAATCCATCGAAAAATTGCTGACCAAGGATTAATTTTAATCGGAGTAATTTGAATAAGAGCAGAAAGCGCTAAAAGAATCGCCCAAATATTTTTTCCACACCATTCTAGAATCTGTTGCCCCGTCATATTTTCACCTCCATAGGCATTCCGCCTCTATTTCTATGTAATAATAAAAGGAGAGATTTTATTCAAAATCTCCCCTGTCCACAAAGTATTTTATGCGGTTGTCTATTTCATTGGCAAATTTTATTGCGTCTTGTTTATTTTTAAATTGAACACGAATATGGCGTTTAATATATGGATTTGGCTGAAAACTGGCGTTATATTCTTTATTAAGATAATGGTAGAAGTCTTGCGGCAAAAGTCCAAAGAGTCGATAAAGGATATTAAAATAGCTACCGCCAGTACAATAGGGTTTAAATAGATTGATAAAATCGTGAGTAAAACGAATATGATATGTATTATTTTCGTATGTATCAATCATAGTATATATCATCGTCCAAACTCCTTTAGCCAAGCATTATAACTAGCCTTTTCTTCTTTGGTGAGCTCAGAAAAAGTAAAAAGAGAACCAAAATCAATTTCTTCAATAGGTTTGGCCGCGGATTTGTGCGGCAATTCTATCAAATCTTTTGTAATTGAGTTAGCTTCTTTTACATAACGAGATACAGTTGATGCTGAAATACCCATTTGTTTTGCTACGCCAGAATAAGTCCCAATTTGTTCGTAAAGCGTTAGTATTTTTTCAATCTGGTCTTTGGTAATTTTTTGAGCCATATTATCATTCCTTTCTATAATATTATAATATAAAATAGAGAGAAAGTCAAACATTAAATGCGGCTTCAAGTTGATTCATAATATCAACTAAATTAGATAAAAAGGTAACATTTATTGATGTAACATCAGATGAATTTGCTTTTTCCCACACTTGCGTCCATCTTGCTTCCCCTTTTTCTTCTCCAATTAGAGCTTCTGAAGCGGTCGCACGTATTTGGACGCCATCAGAATTTTGTGATGCGGCTGATATATCAGCTGAATTTTCTAGTAAATTATCATAAATACGTTGTAAAACAAAAGAACCGGGATAATAAAGTCCATTTAATTTATACAAGTGCATTATTTGTGGAGATGTAGAAACATATCCATTCACCATAGAATTTGCTATCATTTCTACTTCTGCTGACCCTTCATCAAACACAGCAAACGCTGCTAATGAACTTAAAAATTTTTCTAAAGCCGGACGATTACTTGCGCCTAGAGTGGCATCAGAACAGTTAACAAGTAAGATTCTTAAATCGGACAATTCTGACCAAGCTAAACGTGCGCCCGCAGCTTCAAATAAATCTTGGATATTACTTAATTGAGCATCTAAGTTAGAACCTAAAGTGCCATTTACAAAACCTATATCATTATTATATTCATTAAAAGTTTTTATTGTTTCGGTAACTATAATAGTATCTTTAATTTGTTTTGCTAATTGTTGTAACTTTTTTATTTGTTCTTCTTCATTTTTTGCCGTTTTAGTAATTTCAGCGTTTAATGTTGTCCACATTTTATTCGCGGCTGAAAACCAAGATTCTTTACCACTTTGTAGAGAAAAACCTTTGTTAGTGTGTAAATTATTAGTAAAATCTTGATAAAATTGAGATGCTTCTTCTTGCACTAAAGAAGAAACTTGATTCTGAATACTATTTACATCTATTAAATTATCTAATGATGTTGTAATTTCTGTTGGCAAAACTGTGATAGTAATAGCATCTGCTTTTTGATTTTTAGGTCCAGATAGAAAAGATTGTGAATTGTTTCCAATCTGATGTAAAAAAATTGTGATAACTTCTGAAAAACTTGGTCCAGATATACGAATAGAAGATTCTTTAAAGCAATCTTTGATAGCTTGAGTTATTGCTAATTTTGCGGCCTCAGTTGTTTGTGCTTCTAACATATCATCTAAAGCATTGTGAATTGCCCTACTTATTCGTTGTTTAAAGCGCATAATATTTTGTTTTAACTCTTTATAATCATTACTATTTTCGCCTTGCTCCTTTAAAATTTCTTCTAATTTTTTAGTTCGTTCATTTAAATCATCTAATAATGAAGCAATTGTAATTTTCTTTTTGCGTTTATTTGGATTAGTTGCTAAAATATCTGCCAAAGGAGTGCCATCTTTTACGATTTGATAAACATTTGCCAACTGGTCGGTTAAATAATCGCCTTGTGTAATTATTTGTTTTTGTTGTTTTTCTTCTATTACTTTAATACCAGTAAAATTACCGCGTTGAAAAATGGATTCACCTTCTATAAAAATTGTATCTATATTATGACTTGCTTGACTAATTAATTCTTCTATAATTGTATCAGAAGTTTGCGTGAAGCTTTTATCAGTTATTACTTTTTTAACAATTTGTGGAATTAAATTATTTATTTGATTTAAAATTGAATTTAATACAACTAATTGTAGGTTATTATTTGCTTGTGCTAATGCCCAACCAGTAATAAAATTTTTTAAAAATTCATCTGATTGTAAAATTTTATTACACGCTTTTTGAACATAATCTGCTAATATATTGTCAATAGTTGGAGTAATATTGGAAAAGTATCCTTTAAATGTTTTGGAATTAGAATAACCGTGTTTTTGTAAATAAACATTTCTTAATTCGTTCGCGAGTTCTCTTTCTAATTCTTTTAAACTTTTTACATTATGTTGATTTTCTGAACGTCTTTTTATTTCTTCTTGATGTAATTTTTCCATCGCTTTGTCTAGTTCTTTTAATCTTTGTTGCTCTAAAGTAATGATGGACTGATAATTTTCAGTTCCTAATAAAATTCTATTTAATATTTCTATAAATTTTATATAGTCTACACTTTCTCCAAAAACAGAAGCTAATTCGTTATGTAGCTCTGGAAAATCATTTAAAATTGAGTTATTTAAAAGATTGGTTATATATTGCTGTTCAGTGGCTTGTTCTAATGAAATACCGCGTTGTAAAATACCTAATGCTTTTTCAAATCTATTATCTTCTTTAAATAAATTACTTTGTATATCATAAGAATGAAGCGCGGTATAAGCTGATTCATAAATATGTCGATAAGTATCTTTTCTGGTTGCTAGAGAAGCAAAAAAGACACTTCTTTCGCTTGGAGTAAAATCTAATGGCATATTATCCCTCCATATAAAATAAAACCCGCTTTCGCGGGTTTAAGTTTAGCAGGCGATGCAGGTGACGCTCCTGCGCATCGTGGGTCAAAGCCACGCACACTTCTGTTATGTTAATCGCCTATAAAGCACGATACCCGATTTGAACGGGCGAATACTGCTTGGAGGGCAGTTATGTTACCACTACATTAATCGTGCCTGTATTCTTGTATATCTACACCGTTATCTCTAAACCAATCTTGAATTACTCCTCTTTCGCTACAAAGATTATCAGGTGCTTCATATACAATAAACATAATTTCAGGTTCTTCTGTAAAACCTAAATCAGCTTGAACTTGTTTAACAATATTAGTAAGTCTATACATAACGCGGTTGAAATTCAAGCTGTAAATTTGTTTGCGATAATGCTCTAAAAATAAACAATTGCCAGGTTTTAGTAAACAATGTTCACGTCCGTGGCAATCATTGCGGCAAAGGGGTCCAGGAATGAATGGTGTGGCGCGCAATCCATATAAAACACCATTTTTGCCAATTCTTTCACCGAACCATCCTGGATTATAAAGGGCGGTTGAAAAAGGAATTTGATAGGGCTTAAAAAAACGAATTTGATAAAAGTAAGATGTATAAATTTTCATTTTACTCCTTAAAATAACTAAGCGGTTTAAAATTGATTATTGCTCTACCTGTTGAGCTAGCGACCAGGTCAAATATGGCCGCATAGGAGTCGAACCTATAACACATAATTTCTTATTCAAATAAATAAATTGCTGTAACCGCTTTAATAAATAACAAAGCCTTTTAAATATGAAGGACTTGAACCTTCTCTTATCTTGTACATCAAACGCAAAATAATTTATCCATTAAAAGATATTGCAGTAAAGGCTTTTAAGTAAGAGGCCCATAGTGGAGTTGAACCACTCTAACGCGGTTAACAGCCGCGCGCAATTCCGATTTGCGAATGGGCCAGGTGGAAAGGGAATATTAACGACCTTCTCTCCCCGTTGCAGGTCTACTTTGTACTCGACCTTCTTTTAATTGGTTATCGAGTTCCAATAAACAAGGCGCACAATTTACATTAAAATAGCTTTTGTTAAAATGTAGAAATTGCTGTCCGCGCCTTTGAACGAAGTTGTTTGTATTAAAACATTTTCACTTAAATGTATAAAATTGCTGTAACAACTTCCTTTCTAACACATACTACATATTCTCAGCCTGTAGTCAGCATTCCAATCCCGCATCAATAAAGGAATCGAACCTTTGCTAACGGCAATGCCGCTGTGCTTCCACTAACACCAATTGATGATAAACAAAGCGGTTTAATATACATCTCAATAGCCTATGTAAATCAAATAAATTGCTGTAACCGCTTTTCTAAAATTATTATAACACAGATTTAGATAAAAGTCAAGTAATTAGTTCTAATTCTAAGTGATGTTCACGAATCTATTTCCATACAATTTCTAGGCAATCGTCAAGCATTTCATTTTTTCCTGCACAAATATGTTGTTGTTCAGCAGAATCTCCAAAATGCTATCGGGAATACGAAGGGGTTCGAGTTGTTCAATTATATCCATTTCAATTATCCTTTCTATTTAGCTTTTATAAAAGCCGTTTTATATGCTCCGGGACTTATCTTTTCTAAAATAGTCGTTAGATAATAATTATGACAAGTTTCATTGATAATAGAATCAGAAAGTATTTTTGTTAGAGCTTTTTCTTCTTTTTTATTAAGGATAAGAATTTTCATATTATTTCCTTTCCTATAATTATTATACTATAATTTTAGAAGAAAGTCAAATATTAAAGGTTATTGTTCCACTATCAACTACTTACGAGGTTCTCTTACCTGAGCCATATTACTTCTGGAATGTTTATATAGGACGTATGAAGTAAGAACAGTAGTCCTGGAAATTATCGTTTATTTTTGGTTTACAAAAAGAGTCAGTTAATGCGTGACAGTTTGGACAAATCATCATTAAATTTTCTAAACGGTTATCTTTGTGCTCTCCGTTTATATGATGAATTTGTAGCGGGACTTCTTGATTTTGCCATTCTGTAATACCACATATTTCACATTTTCTATAACCACGAATAGAAATTAATGCTTTTAAAGTAGTAGAACCATTCTTTTTATTACTATTATAATAAAAAGCTGTTAAATCGGGTTTATTTTGATTCCATTTTTGTCCAGTAAAATGAGAGACATCTAAATTCAATTCATCTACCATTTTATGTAGTGATTGTATTGTGCCACCGCCATCTTGTTTATATCCAAGCCTTTTTGCTAGTTCTCTAAAAGAATATACTTCTGATACTGTTTTTTCTAATTCTTCTTTAGAAAAATTTTTCCATTTTGCTTTATTCATATTATCACTCCCTAAAGTATAATAATTGGCTGAGTGTTAGGGCACTCTTATCTCGTATCGGTGGCCAAACCGTCCGCTTCCCATATTTAATTGGTAGCCCCTGTGAGTAACGGGCTCACACGCCTTTCGGCACAGCATTTTGAGTGCTGCATGTCTGCATTCCATCAAGGGGCCGTATAAATCTTCATTCGCATTACCCACCCTACGCCGCGTGGAGGCTGAAGATAATTGTAGGGCTGCGCACGACTGGATTCGGACCAGCAATGTATCTTACGTGTCAGATTTTAAGTCTGATGTGTCTCGCCACTTGCACCACGTGCGCATACTGGCTGATGCTATCTTGTCCCGCACGGGATAGCTTTATTGTATCTTTAAAGGAAGCGGAAATTATTGGCCGTCAGCCCCGACCTTATGTAAATATTATAACACGATTTTGACTTTTAGTCAAGTATTAGGGCCATTCCCCAAGCGGCTTACCAAGGGCTCCGCGCTCTACATCGGTATTAAAATACACGCCCTGCGCGGCCTCACCTGTTAGTAGTTCTTTCGCAATATCCTGATATAGCGTGCTAATAACACCGTGGCAGTCATTAAGGTTGTCAGCGAAGAACTGAACTACGCAATTCTTGAATACAATATATGTCATAGAGAACCAATTGTAACCTTCGTCTACCGGAGAGACTGCGTAAGCAAAAGCGGGATTGCCGCTAAAGGCCGTTTCAAATAGCTCCTTCTTGTTTTGGAAAGCGCGATTAGAAGGAATTCCATCGACACTAATCATTAGCTTGACGCCGCCAAATTCAATATTGTCAGGAAGAATCTTCTGAAGTGCGGCAACCTTATCACCATTGTTACAAGCAAGAACAACAGCAGGATGCGCGCCAGAAAAATCGGTGTTAAAAGCAATCTGCGGGTCGCCATCAAATAGGGCTTCAAGCTTACGACAGTAAATTACCCAAGGCGATAAAATTTTTAATCTTATGTCATTCATTTTCTTGTATATACCTCCATTTAAAACCTTTATAGGTATTAGTTATATTTTTACAGGCTCTACTGATACTGCTCACATTCCCTTCTATAAATTTTGCTGCTTGCGAAAGGGATGAAAAAATTTGAAGAGTTATACCAGTATCTTTATTAATTTGTGCTACTTTTCGAGAAGAAAAATCTCTTTTTTCTTTCGCACTATTATTATCAATTTCCCAATAAAATCCTCGATATTCATTATTATGATTTTTCAATGCTTCTCTAAAAGAAGCTCGGTTTACTTTTAAAAAATTTGCCGCTTCACTTACTGATTCAAATATATTAATAATTTCACGGGTATTTAAATCTTTTTGGTAGACTTTTTTACTATAGCGGCTATGTGAATCGTTAGGCGTGCTATTACGGGTTAATTTTTCTTGAGCAGTTATTCCTAAATTACCTAAAATAATAGTAGTATAATGATAACTAATATCCATTTCTTTAGAAATTTCTTCTGTTGTTAATCCCTGGCACCACAATTCTTTTATTTTATCATAATCATATTTAAGAATGCCATTGCCTCCTCTTGTTAAATTATATCCCTTCTCATAACTATCATAATAACAAATCCAGTATTGTTCTTTATCATTTAATTCTTCAAGAGGACATTCTTCTAATATTTCAAATAAAAAATTATTTAATCCGAAAATTCGTATGTCTTTATACAATTCCCTATTGTAAGCTTCTAAATGCGGATTATTAGCCGTTTCCTTATGCTGTATCCATCGTTTTTCAATATTTACACTTTGGCCAACATAAATCTTACCTGTAATTTTATTAGTTATTTTATAAATTCCTATCATTATAATCCCTCCATAGATTATATTAAAATTAGGCTTGCGATGGAGCGCATTATCTCATCGGTTAATTACTCCGATGCTACCCTATTTCCACTTGCTTTCGTTGTCTTTTTATTATAGTGTGCTACTAAATGACTAAGCGGGCGCTACCCGTAGGTTAGTGGGAATTCATCCTTTCCGCACACTTACTTGATTAGCTTGCTTGCGCAATTTCCAGCATCGCCGCGTGGAGGCTCAAGTTTGATGCCGTGCTAACGATTTTTTATCAGACCGTTTGCAACTCCTACTGGGATTCAGTTTTGTAACGTATGCATCCGTTACTTTAACGGCAAAAACTGGAATACCGAATTGCTTCAACGGCAATTACTCGACTTCAAACTCACCCTGTGATAGCTTGCAGGTTCCCTCTTAGCTAAAATAATTTTCGTGCTTGGCATCTACTCATTATTTTATTTCTAGCGCCGCCACGTAGAGGCTTGGGATAAAGCGCCTCGCCTTTGATAACCCAGAGGCGACTGGGGCCTACACGTTCTTAACCGTATACAGGTGCGGTGACTATATTAACCGCTTCATGGCTCTAGTGGAGCGACCACACGATACCACTGGGACTGCCAGTTCTTTCCCTATCCATCCTGTTTTTCAGCAATTCAAATTAGCGGCTACTATTTACCGCGCCACGAACCGATTGGCCAAACCTTTGTATATCGGATATTCTCCGAGTTCGTAGGAAGCGTTGCCAGTTACCGTTATACGGCCTCGTTCTTCTTTACTGTAATTTGAATATAGACTATTGCGAACTTGCGGTCTATAAGCGTGCCACTTTAATTTCAGGTCTAAGCCTTATGTCGCAGGTCTGTATCTGCGAATTAACTGGAGTAGGGTTTAAAGTCTCCTATCCGACTTTCGCGCGAATTAGTAGGATTAAGGCTGCGTTTTTACGCCTCTGCGTATTATCAGTCCTACTGACCTGGGTGGCATTACTGCCGCCAAATGTCCCTACGTGGTTCGCTCTAACTAAGCGTGTAGGGCTCTTACAATTGAAAGTTTTTATTTCTGGTTTGTGGTTCTCTTACAACCCATTTTAGCTCCATATATAGCTCCATACCAGAAGAGTTATATATTTCGATG
>Ga0247611_10000937_pt1 | contig 55399 bp, 81 predicted proteins | sample 177DNAGHGhighgp2_FD_192422 | JGI IMG/M metagenome (GOLD analysis project Ga0247611, IMG submission 192422) | Sheep rumen microbial communities from Palmerston North, Manawatu-Wanganui, New Zealand - 1770 DNA GHGhigh gp2 | ecosystem: Host-associated > Mammals > Digestive system > Stomach > Rumen... | reverse complement strand
CTCCAAAATCTTACTCACCAACCACGTACTGTGCATATCAATTTAATATGTCAAACAATTTAATAGAGGGTAAAACATATACCATGCAACTTTGGGATGTAGATGTGTCTCACAGTGAAAAAACCGAGGCACAAACTGGAGTATGGGTTTATTGGGGCGGTGGCTCGGTTTCTTTATTTAGTTGGGCTGGTTCCACTTATTTTACAAATGGTCACGCTGATTATCTGGTTAAAACTTTTACTATAACCAACGCCCAAGCTACTCATGCTACTGCGGTAAATTCTTGGCTGAATATTTATAATTCAGTGGGCTATGTTGCTGGAACCATGAATATGTCAATTGGTAAATGGAAATTAGAAGAAGGAGAAAAGGCAACCATTTGGACACCATATGAAGGTAATAATACCGCTCAAGGATTTGTGGAAGGCTCAACTATAGCAAGAGTTTTTGATGAACACGTTGAAGCCAACCAATTTTACGAATATTAAAAGGAGATGAACATATGGTAATTTCTGCGATTATCAATGATACAAATAGAATTAATTTAGTAGATTTCTCAGTAGGAGAATTCAAAACAAACCAGAACTTAAAAGTACAATCGACAGATTTAGGATATATTAAAGATTTATTTACAGACCTTAAAACACTCGAAGTATTCTTTGGAGAGACCAAAGTGGCGGAATATAGAGATTATGATGGCTACTCTTCTATTCAATACTTAGGTAGAGTGTTCTCTGAGAGCGAACAGAGATTTGTTGATTGTTTACAGATTACATTAACAAAAACAAGTCTTGTAGACCAGATTAATAGAATCGAAGAAAAGCTTGATGATAATATTGATTTTGATGCTATGACAACAGAGGAATATAAGCAGTATCTACTGGATGATATTTCATCTAAAGGTAGAGCAGAGATTTTTGCTGGTACAGGTGTAGTATTAAGTGACGGAACAAGCGAAGTATTTACTTATGATTTGGAAGACCAGAGTAACCTTAACTCTGCAATTTTTATCGCTGAAAAATTAGACGATTTAACAATGGCTTTTCCATATCACAGTACTGGACAGGAATGCCGTTTATTCCCAGTTATTGATATTTTAATTATTTACATGAATTTAAAGATGATGGCTGTTGAGGTTCAGACAAGAGTAAATATGTTGAAGAATTATATCAGAACAATTAATGATAAAGCTACACTTATGACTATTACTTACAACACTCCTCTTCCAGAGGAATATCAATCTAAATACGATGCCATCATTTCTGCTTCTATTGAAATTATGGAAGACTTAAAACACAAATACTTCCCAGAAGAGATGACTAATAATGAAAACACGACTGCTTAAGATGATTAGTATTGGAACATTTGGTGGATTACTGTATGTTCTATTAGAATACCTCTGGCGAGGGTATAGTCATCCAACTATGTTCTTATTGGCATTTTTTGTATCACAAATTTTGATGATATTAAACGATGTTATCCTTCCCAAGAATACTTATTATGAGTTTCAAGTATTAATGGGAACTTTTTATTGTTGTGTATTTGAACATGTATTTGGAGTAATATTTAACAGTAAGTATACAATTTGGGACTATAGGTCGCTTCCTTTCACACTGCATTGGACAAACGACCAAGTGAACTTAATGTTTTGTTTATTATGGCTATTTATTTGTATGTGGGGAATTCCATTAATGGATTTTATTCAGTGGAAAACTGGTCTTGGAGACAAGCCACATTACAGATTTTGGATTTTAGAAAATTTTTTACGAAGAAAAGGAGATTAAATTATGACAAAAGATATTCAGGTAATTGTATGTGTAAATGAGATTGCTTATTATAACAACGCAGAGACTAAAGAGAAATTTGCAAAACTTCCTCTTAAAACTCAGTGGACTATTCGCAAGAATATGAAAGAACTTGAAAAGTATTCAAAAGAATTTGAGGCATTTAGAGATGATTTAATTCTTAAAAGAAACGAAGAATGGTTTGTTGAAGGTAACGGTAAATGCGAAAAATATACTCAGAAAAATGAGAATGGTGAAGACGTAGAGATGCTTCGTATCACAGAGGAGTATATGGAAGAATATAATCAGTATGAGATGAACATGAATCTTGAGCTTCAAGAGATTTTAAAAGAAAGTAATGAAATCACATTTACACCTATCAATCTTGATGACTTTATTGAGCAAGCCGATGGTACTGGAATTACCATGGATGATGTTGATATGATTAGTTTATTTGAAGAGAGCGAGTAAAATGCTCTCTTCTTCTTTTATAGAAGGGAGTGATTTATATCGCAGTTTTAAATAATTTGATTGTTAATGGCAGTGCAAGGTTTTTAAATAAGTTGTACGCCAATGACGTAGATATTGGTGGTACAGCTACATTTGCTCAGTTAGCAACAACTGGCAATGCCACAATAGGTGGTACGTTAGGAATAACAGGAGCTACTACACAAACAGGTAAATTAACTGTAAATAATATAATTGAGCAACATGGAAATGGTATTGAGTTATACTATTCTACTCCACATATAGATTTTTATTATGAGAATAGTACCAATGATTTTACAAGTAGAATTATTGAAAATGCAAGTGGAGTTTTGACTATTACACCAAAGTTCAGTACTCCAAATGCTACGATTACTACAGGAAATATTACGACACTTAATACCAATGCTATTTCAAATGCTGGAGCTATTGTTACCAGAGACATGGAAGTGGTAGATACTTTAAAGTCTTATAAATGGGATATTTCCCATGTGGCAAATCTTGCAAATGATTTTACGGTATCTCCTACTTTACAATTAGCGTCTGGTGCGACAATTCAATTTTCAGCAATCAATACTTCAACAAAAGTTTGTACTTTTACCGTAACAGACTCATCTTCTATATCAAGCGATTCATTAGGTGGAGTTACTTGGACACAGTATTCCAAAGTTAAATTTACAATGAATTTAAATGATGTTGTAAACAGTAACTGCGATGGATATTTAACTGTCAAAATGAATTCTACTGCTGGTACTTTAATTATTTCTGGAACTTTAGATGATGTTACTGGATTAGTAACTGGCACTAATTATAATGCTGAAGGTGCTACCATTATGCTTTATGAGGTTGGTGCAGGAAGTCAATCAACTACTTATCCTGTTGGTATTAGAATGACAGCATATGGTTCTAATAAACGCAGTTATATTGATATATATGGTGGTACAGCAACATCGTCTTGGACAACTCCGCATGTAAGAATTGGTAATGTTGGTGGATTAACATTTAATGGTTCAACGCTTGAAAATCAATGGGGTATATATACTGATAGGGGATATTTCTCAGGTGCAATTGTGAGTAAAGAAGGTAATATTGGTGGATTTTTTATAGACCAAACTAATATTCATAATAATGTAACATCATTAACAGATACATCTCATACTGGTATATATCTAGGTACTGATGGTATTAGGAATTATAACACTACTGGTTCTAAACACGTTACTATTAAAGGTGGTACTATTACTGCTAATAGCGTAGATTTAACTGGAGCAATAAAAGCCACCTCTGGTTTTATAGGTCAAAATGCAACTAATGGGTTTACTATTAGTAACACCGCTATATATAATCCTTCAACAAAGTCGTCTTTAAGTTCTGATACTGTTGATGGTGTATATGTCGGCAAAGATGGCATTGCTCTTGGAAAAGGTGTTTTTAAAGTAACTGATGTTGGTGCGGTTACGGCTAGTAATATTAATGTCACTGGTGGAACTATAGGTGGATGGAGTATAAATAATTCTTATGGTATTTATACTAATAATAAAACATCTGCAACATCAACGAATACAGGTATTTTAATACAAAAAGATGGTGCAATTTATGCAGGAGCTTATGATTCAACAAAAGGTTCTTGCCCGTTTCAAGTGACATCATCTGGTGCATTAATTGCAACAAGTGCGGAAATTACTGGTGACATTGCCGCAGACACATTGCATGTGGGGACTTCAAGCTCAACAAATCATTTAATTTATGAGAATAATACCATTGACCTATCTACTAATTGGTTGAAGTTTGATAGTGATACAGAAACGGTTGTTATTGGTAAAAGTGATAATGCAACGAGTGCGAACATTAGCAATTCTGATTTTATATTGAAAGACAAAGACTTAAATCCTTATTTTTATGTTGGAGACCTTAGAAAAGGCGGAGAAAACGTACAGGTAATAGAAGCAGTTACGCCAACAGTATATGAAGATTATCAAACTCTAACCGTCTCTTATAGAATAGACCGTTCTGGCGAAATTATTGTTACAGATTCTGACGGTAATACCATTCAATGTGAACGATTGACCAATCACCGTGTTTCTAGCAATGATTTAGTTGGCGACAATATATATACGATTACATATTACACGACTGACCCTTTATACGCTATTACTTTTACGCAAAGAGGGTCTTCAAATAATCTTCTCTATGATGCTATTGGGGCATATAGCGTTAGTTTTGCATATAACGGTCGATGTTCTGGAGTTGGAGCGTTTTGTGAGGGAAGTAGCACTATAGCCAATGGAAAATTTTCTCATGCAGAGGGTGGAGGTTCGAGAGCCTCTGGAAGCTATAGTCACGCAGAAAACGAAGCTGTTGCTGAAGGAAGAAGCGACCATGCGGAAGGTTCTTCTTATGCAAGGGGGAACTGGAGCCATGCAGAGGGGTACAGATGCGAAAGCAATGCAACTTATAGCCATGCTGGAGGGTTTTACTCAAAAGCAGAAGGGTATCGGTCTTATGCTAGAGGGGATAATGTTATAGCACAAGGATGTAACCAGTTCGTCATTGGTAAACATAATAGCCCACAAGGCTCCGAACTCACAAGTGAAAATAGTGATTATGCTTTCATTATTGGTAACGGAACTGTAAATGTTCCTTCCAACGCCCTCACTGTAGATTGGAACGGAGTAACCTCATATTATGGTGATGTAACTAATCAGTCTTTAACAGTATCATCCGCTTTACCATCTATTATTTATGCCACTAATAGTAACGCAAGCATTACAGGATTACATTTCACAAAAAAGGGCAATCTTGGAATGCTTCACTTTACTATTAAATCAACAGGAGCAATAGGAGGTGGAAGCAATATATTCCAAGCGACATTAGCAGCTAAATATCGTCCAGCCCAATATACAACTGGCGTAGGTTATTATGGTAATCATCCGATTATTGGACGTATCACAGATGATGGGGCTGTTTTAGTAAGAAATGTTTCCACCTCAAATGTCACGCTTACTGATAGTGTAGAAATAGCATTTACATATATTTTAAAAGATTATTTTATATAATAGAAAGGAGTCTATAATGGAAGAGATATTATTGTCAATGAATCTACCTGACCATCTTCTTCGTATGATGCAGATAGATTACATTACCTTAATTTTGGCAATAGCTACCATTGCAGTAGGCATTCTTGCAATAAAGAAATTTATTGACGAGTTTGCATCTGCTTTCGGATTTGTTCCGATATGGACGAGAAAAAGGATGGAAGAACAAAAGGACCGAGAACAAATTAGAACACAGCTCAATGTTTTAACTGAAAATCAGAAGGAACTGAAGGCTATACAGGAACATGACATTGAGCGAATGGAAGCACTCTCTTCCGCTCTAATAGAACTTAAGGAAGATATCTCAGAACTAGGTAAACGAATTGATAAGCGTGAACACGATAAAGAATTTAGACGTTTAAGATGGCGTATTATCAATTTTGCCAACGAACTTCCAGAACGTGAAGTAATCTCACTGGAAGTATGGAATGAAATCTGGGATGGAATTAGAAAATATGAAGAGATGTGTGAAAAATATGGATACAAAAATGGACAGACTACCTCAAGCGTAAATGTAATTACAATGAGGTACGAGTCAGATATAGCATCAGGAAGAATTAAGGAGGAATGATAATATGAATATTAACTGGAAAGTACGTTTTAAAAACAAAGCATTTTGGATTGGTTTTATTCCTGCTGTAGTAATTTTAATTCAGGCTATTGGTAGTTTATTTGGTTATACATTTGAACTCCAAGGCGTAGAAGACAATTTAATTAATGTAGTAGAAGCTTTATTTGCAGTATTGGCAGTATTAGGTATTGTAGTAGACCCTACAACTATTGGCTTATCTGATGGCTTCTATGGATTACAGTACACATCTCCTAGTGTTGTAGAAGAAGTGGATGACGAAGAAGTTGATGAGTAATGGTAATTTTTGATTTATCCCATTACCATCCTGTTAAGGATTGGAGTAAAATTAAAAAGATATCACCCTTTATTATCACAAAAGCCACTCAAGGCACCACATTTGTTGATTCCTATATGGACACTGTAATTAAAAAATGTGAGGAGTTAAAAATTCCTTATTGGCTTTATTCTTTTATGAATGTAGGGAATGAGTTGGCACAGGCTAAGTTTCTTGTAAAAACTTGTAAACCTAAAGTTGGTAAATACTTTGTTGGTTATGTTTTAGATTTCGAGAGAGACAACAATGTTGATAACTCTATTAAAGCTTTAAAGTATATTCAAAAGCATAGTACAAAAACAATGATTTACACTGCCCATCACAAGTATGATAGGTTCAAAAAACTTATTAATGCTCGTGGTGAGAATTGTGTTTGGTGGGAGCCACGTTATTCTAAAGGTGTAGGCGGAAATTCTTATAGTTCTAAATATCCTCCTCACAATGGAGTAGAACTTCACCAATTTACCGAATCATATAATGCTTCATATCTCAGTGGTAATAATGATGCAAACAGATTAACAGGAAAGAAAGACCTTGATTGGTTCTTGACTCCAGTTGAAAAGAAAACAGTTACAACGACAGTAAAGAAAGTTGTAGAAGTTGCAAAAACAGTTGACCCTATTGAGAAAATTACAAAGATTGCTAAAGATGAAGTAGGTTATTTAGAGAAGAAATCCAATAAGAACTTAAATGATAAACTGGCTAATGCTGGTGATAGAAATTATACAAAGTATGGTAAATGGATAGGAGCAAACGGTGATTACTGGTGTGCTTCTTTTTTAAGTTGGCTTTTCTATAAAGCGTTTGGAGATGCCAAAGGCAAAAAGCTTTTATGTGGTTCTTACTCTCCTGCTTGCGAAGTTATTAGACAACACTTTAAGAAGATGGAACAATATAAAGCTCATCCTAAAGCTGGAGATGTAATCTTCTTCAAAGGTACAAGACACAGTGGAGCAAATCATATTGGATTTGTTTATAAAGTAGCTGATGGAAAAGTATATACTATTGAAGGTAACACATCTGGTGCATCTGGTGTTGTTGATAATGGTGGTGGAGTAGCTAAGAAGGTTTATCCTGAAGACTATTCTAAGATTCTTGGATATGGTAGACCAGATTATACAATTGTAGGCGGTAAGAAAACTACCACTACTACTAAAACCACGTCTACAGCTTATTACAAGAAATACATAGGTGCTTCTGTATCATTTACTGATGCATTAGATAGTATTGGTGTATCTTCTTCTATGACTAATCGCAAGAAAATTGCTAAAGCTAATGGTATTGCAAACTATAGTGGTACCGCTTCTCAGAACACTAAATTATTGAAGTTATTAAAAGCTGGCAAATTAAAGAGGTGAATTTATGGCTAAGAAAATATCTACTACAGAAATTACTGGCGAATCCGTCATCTATGATGTTCCTGTGTTAGATGAAACCACTCCTCTTACCGATGATACAAAAATGTATTTAGATATAGAAAAGACATTTAGACAGATACCTTTGTCTAGATTGTTTAATTGGCTCAAGGGTAAGATGACGCAAGTCATCTACCCTATTGGGTCAGTTTATATGACATTTGATGGTCAAGCAGACCCAGCAACTATGTTTGGTGGTAGCTGGGCTAAGATTGAAGATAGATTTCTTCTTGGAGCAAGCAGTGGTCATCCTGTGGAAGAATTGGGTGGAAGTAATGCTGTTACTTTAACGATTGATAATCTTCCATCTCACTCTCATAGTGGAACAACTAATGCAAATACTGAGGGAACTGCAACGAATAACAATACTGCGGCTCTCAAAACACAAGCAAGTTCTCATGCTCATACTCCATCAAATTCATCTTATAGATTTACTATAAATAAAGATATAGCTGGTGATAATACCGATGTTGAGAGACTAAGAGTAAAGACAGATTCTTCTTCAGATAGGTGGGGAATGACAGCCAAAAATATGGGAAGTATTTATCAGACTAATTATACTTCTTCTGAATCTCATGACCATTATATTCAGGCTCATAATCATACTATCCCAAATCATACCCATACTTTTAATACTGCAAGTACAGGTGGTGGACAGGCATTTAACACGATGCCAGAATATATCTCAGTTTATATGTGGAGAAGAACAGGATAAGAGGTGTGACAAATGAAAGTAATTACATATTATAAAAAATATACAGGAGATTCTAAATCTATTGTTGATGCTTTAAAAGAAAGAAAAATATCATCTTCTTTCGCAAACAGAAAAAAGATAGCAGAATTAAATGGGATTAAGAATTACGAAGGTACAGTAAAACAGAATACTAAACTTCTTAGATTATTTACCAAAGGTAAGCTGATTAAGAAGATTACTATTAAGACTGTTAAAACAAACGCCCAAAAGTTTGTTGAGTATTTAAAACAGATGGATAAAACCTTTAATCGGTACGGCTCTAAAATTGTTTACGATTATGATAAAGCCCCAAAGACTTATGCAGAAGCAAAAAAGAAATTGGAAAATGGTAAGAAAATTGGCAGTACTTGTGTTGTTCCAATTAAATGGGCTTTAAAATTGTTGGGAATGAACCCAGATGGATTTTATGGTAAGAATGGTAAATTTGTTGGTTTTGATGCTGATATGAAAAAGAAATTAGCAAAGATATCTGGAAAAGGATACACTATTAAACAAGCCGTTGATAAGAGATATTTAAAGGCTGGCGATATATGTGTATTTAAAAATAAAACACATACTTTTTCCTATACAGGACAAGGCTATCTCTTTTTTGATGGCGGTCATGCCGCAATGAAGAACGGTAAGTACACTGGCATTATTGCTAACTACAATACAAATTATTACAAGGATTATAAACTGGTATATATTTTAAGATGGAAATAGTGATAACATCCGCAATTCTTTTAGTTTTGCGGATGTTTGTTTAAATAATACAAAGGAGGTGTCCTAGATGCTTAAAATAAGTGGTAACAAAATATCACTGACAAGAGGTGATTCTGCATATATTACTCTCACAATCAATACAAATGACGGAGTATATACACTCAATGAAGGTGATGAAGTTAGAGTACAAGTAAGAGATGTACCAAATACTGGGGAATTAATCTTCGAAGGTAACATTGAGATGATTAATGATGAGATTGTTTGGCATATCTATCCTGCTCAGACAACAGATTTAGAGGTTGCAACATATTATTGGGATGCCCAGCTTCAGACTGCTAATGGGGATATTTTTACTTTTATTCCCGCTAGTGCTTTTAAATTGTTAGATGAGGTGACTATGCCTAATGAATAATATAACAGGTTCAATATCTAACATAAATAAGCTTAGTGGTGACGTTACTAATAAGAGGAGTTTGTCTGGCACAATCTCCTCTTCTGTTGATTTGTCAGGAAATATTATGTACACAATCCTAAAAGGTCTTTCTGCATATGAAGTTGCTGTAAAGAATGGTTTTGTCGGAACAGAGGAAGAATGGCTTGAATCTCTTGTTGGGAATGGAATTGATACTGTCTCAATTGATAGTGATGGATATTTAACATTAGTGTTTACGAAAGGTGGCTCTTACACTACTCCTATATCAATTAAGGGTAAAAATGGACACTCTCCTTACATTGGAGATAACGGCAATTGGTATGAATATGATGACACGCAAGACAAATACATTGATAGTGGATATACTTCTGCAATTGTTTTAGGCAATGGTTTGGTTCGAGACCTTGATACTGGTGCAATTAGTGTTGATTACAACGATGCTCTGAATCTACCGTCAATCGAGAGCGTCACTCTTAAAGGAAATAAAACTCTTCCTGACTTAGGCTTACAACCAATTGATGCAGAAGATATTCTAGAAATTTTACAATAAAGGAGTGAAAATCAATGTCTTATAATTATTTAGATAAAACTGGTCTTGCGTTAGTTTGGGAAAAAATTAAAAACGCATTGACTGGAAAGGTAGACAAAGTAGATGGAAAAGGATTGTCTACAAACGATTATACATCAGATGAAAAAACAAAATTAGCAGGAATTGAAACTGGAGCGCAAGTGAATGTACTTGAGGGTGTTCAAGTAAATGGAACAGATATAACTTCTACAAATAAAATTGCAAATATTCCTGTACCAACAAAAACAAGTGACCTTACAAATGACAGTAATTTTGTGAGCAGTGATAGCGTATCTACTAATTGGGTTAATGGTAGTGCGACAGGGTCTGTAAGGACAGTTGGAAGTAAGGCTGAGGGAAGTGGTTATACTATAGGTCAAGATGCAGTAGTTGAAGGCATGAATACTCAAGCTAGTGGTGATGCTTCTCATGCCGAAGGGCGAGATAGTTCTGCTTCTTGGCCTTATGCTCATGCAGAGGGGTATGGTTCGACAGCTAGCAAAATAGCCTCTCATGCTGAAGGGGGACACACGACAGCTTCTGCTGACTATAGCCATGCCGAAGGTGATAGTACAACTGCAAGTGGTAATAGTTCTCATGCAGAAGGCAATAATACAACTGCAAGAGGTAATAGTTCTCATGCTGAAGGCTATTATACAACTGCAAGCGGCTATGCTTCCCATACAGAGGGTGGCTATACCATGGCAAGTAGTAGCTACCAACATGTTTCTGGAAAATATAACATTGAAGATACTTCGGGTACTTATGCAGAAATTATAGGTAACGGAACATACCAAGCTCGTTCCAATGCTCGTACTCTTGACTGGAATGGTAATGAAGTCCTTACAGGTAAACTTACCGTTGGAACAGTTGGCTCTAACTCAATGGACGTAGCTACAATAGGCCAACTTCCTACATCCACAAGCCAACTTACAAACGACTCAGGTTTTCAAACAGCTACAGATGTTAGCAATGCAATTGCTTCCTCGCTTACAACTGTAATGGACTATAAGGGTACTGTCGCAACAGTAGCAGACCTTCCCGCAACTGGGAACAAAAATGGTGATGTATACCACGTTACTGCTGATAATGGAGAATATGCATGGGACGGTACTAAATGGGAACCAATTGGTGGAGTTGTAGATTTAAGTGGATATGTTGAGGATACAGATATGTCCGCAATTACATCTACTGAGATTAATACGATATGTGTATAAGGAGGTGGCTTAAATGGCTACCTATAAATATTTAGATAAAATTGGATTGGGGCAAGTTTGGGAGAAAATTAAAGCATTAATCCCCCAACCCGAAGACGATATAAACGTACTAAACCTATTAACCGAATTTGGTTATTCTGCTCCTCTCTCAGACGCAGATAACAAAGTAGTAACTGATGATGATGGTAATATTATTTTAGGATAAAGAGGTGATAGAATGGCTGATTTAGAGACAATTACATTAAGTGAATTGGAAGAAGTTAGTGAATTGTTGGATACGGATACTCTTTTAGTTGAGAGGAATGGAAGGGTTAAGAGGTTTACTGGAGAAGTTAGTAGTGTTGATGCTACCTTGACTGTCTCAGGACAAGCCGCAGATGCAAAGGCAACTGGAGATGCAATTGAAGTTGAAAGGAGCAGAATTACAAATCTTGCTACATTAGGCGAGGGAAGTACAACTGGAGACGCTGAATTACAGGATATTAGAGTTGGTGCAGATGGTACAACGTATAGTAATGCGGGTACTGCGGTTAGAGAGCAGATATCTGACTTAAAGGAAGAATTAGAGCATAAGAGCGGATTGTCTGATGAAGCGAAACAGGCTTTACTCGCTTGTTTTGAGCAGGTTGCATGGATTGGTGATGATGGGCAGGATTATTATGATGCATTAGAGTCTGCGTTATATCCTCCGGCTGATCTTGTCAGCATTTCTGCAAATTATACTCAAAGTGGGGATGTATATGATACAGATTCCCTTGATAGCTTAAAAGCTGACCTTGTTGTCACGGCTCTTTATGACGATCAGACCACAGGAACGGTCACAAATTACACATTAAGCGGGACGCTTGAAGTCGGAACAAGCACAATAACAGTTGCATATGGTGGGAAAACTACTTCTTTCACAGTAACGGTCACAGAAAAGATTATAACTATAACCACATCAAGTGATGGTGTTGGTTTTGGAGCAATAGATACCACAAAGCCAGCGGTTAGCCCCCCGTATATATCCAACTCAAATAAAAGTCGGATTCATTATTTGGGCACGAATAATCTTGGGATTGCAATAAATCCAAATAAGACATATAAGATTTCTATAACTACTAACCTTACCACTTGCCAATTAGGAGTGTATTCATTTAATAACACGGCAAAAAATAACATATTAAATTTACAAACAATTAATGCCGCGAATGTAGTAGATGGCGATTGGCAAGACTTGACAGAGATGTCACCATATATATATACTCCACCTGCTTCGATAAATGGTGAAGAACCTGTAATGGCATGGCTTGTGTTTAGAAGAAGTACAAGTAACACTAATTGGTCAGATTTAAACGATTCCATATTCCCTGTGACGGTTAAGGAATTATAGAGGTGTTCACATGTCTATTTATGATAAAAACGGGAATGAATTAGTCGCTTGCTTTGACATTATCGGGGATAATCTTGCTCAAGCCTATGATATATCACGGAATAAAGTTTTTCTCGATGGTGGTGTTTTTAATATCATGACTTTTAACATCCAAAGATGGGGTGGACTGAATGCAAATAAGGCATTAATAAATGGCATATTTTCCAGTACAACTCCCATAATTGTGGGATTGCAAGAATGCGGTGGTAATGGTACTGGGGGTTATGTCCCCGATGTGTTTGCGTATGGGCAAGTTGCAACGGGTGCAACTAATCCAAGTGGCATTATGTCGCAAATACCGTTTGAAGATTTTACAAGTCATACATATTCTGCCCGATCGGGGGAAAGTCGTGGTTATTCAAAATGTTATATTACTCTAGGTAATAAACGGATAGCATGGTTTAATACTCATTTGGAATACTATGATGTAATAAATGACAGTAAATATCCCACTCATGTTTCACAGATGAATGAGATTTTTGCCGCAGTTCAGCAAGAACAAACCTTTATTCTGACCGGGGATTTTAATGTCCTTGCAAAGTCAAAAAATGACCAAGCGTACACAGATACCATAAAACAATTTGTTGACGCAGGATACAACTTATCTAATTGGACGGACGAGACGGGATTCATTGACACGTGGTTTAACGGGTCAACGGTTGCGGGTTCAAGCCAAAAATATCCTTGCGATAACATCATTACATCGAGCGATATAGACATTGTTGATATTGAATACAACACTGCTAAGTTAACCGCAGGTGGGACTATTGACCATATTCCAATCATATCAACAATTATTATTCCAGAAGCATGAGGATAAAAGGGCAATTTAAGTTAGTGAATACAAGGCTAAAATTTGATTTTAACATAAAAAAGTGATATAATAAAGGGGTAAAAGAATAAAAAAGGAGTCACACCCTCAATCGTCAAAAAGGTAAGTGCGACTCCAATACCCGTAGGTATGATAGTATTTTATCATGCCTCGTTTGAATTGTCAAAAGGAGGCTTTTTTATGTTAAATCATGATTATCGCACAGAATTAATTAATGACGTTCAATCAAAAATATATGATATGTTTCCAACAGAACAAACTGATATTTTTATTGACGCACTTACTAATGTTTTGAATGAATATTCTGTGGCTAAGAGCAGTACAGAAGTTGCAACTTATGATGATGGAAATGCAAGACTATTAAAAAAATACTCTGCCTGTCTTATTGTAGACGGGAAATCAGAAAAAACAGTCCTTGCTTATTCTTATACTATTCGTAAATTAGCTGAATTATTACAGAAACCGTATCAAGATACGGATACATTTGATATTAGGTATTTTCTTGCATTAGAAAAGCAAAGAGGAATATCTGATAGAACATTAGAGAATATGAGAGCGAATTTATCTGCGTTTTTTCAATGGATGACCTTGGAAGAAATTATCCCTAAAAATCCATGTATGAGGATTGCTCCAATTAAATATGCGGATAAGGTACGTTTCCCATTCTCATCTGTCGAAATTGATGCATTGCGAAGTGCTTGCAAAAATCTCAAGGAACGTGCATTGATTGAATTCCTACTATCATCAGGAGTGCGAGTGTCTGAGTTGTCAGATATGAAAGTAACTGATATTGATATGGATACACTATCAGTCCATGTGGTATGCGGTAAGGGGGCAAAAGGTAGAAAAACATATATAGATGAACTATGTAAATCACATTTACAAAAATATCTACTTGCCAGAGAAGAGACGCATGATATTCTATTCTGCAATAGATTACATGAAAAAATGAAGCCAGGTGGGATTCGTTTCATATTAAAATCGATAGGAAAACGAGCAGGAGTAGAAGATGTGCATCCTCACAGATTTAGAAGAACATTTGCAACAAACTTATCAAAGAGAGGTATGGATATTCAGGAAATCAGAAAGTTGCTTGGGCATAGTAATATCAATACAACTTTAGAATATATTTACACAGATGACTCTAAAGTCCATGCGTCATATAGACAATACACGGCTTAAAAATATATAATTAAATTAAATATAAAAGTGAGGTGATTAATAAATGGCGGTCCAAAATTATTTAACCCTATCCCACTTAAGAAAAGTAGTCGCTTCTATCACTCAAAAAATTACAAATGATTTAGCTGGACTTACTGATACAACAATCTCTTCTCCTTCTGATGGACAAGTATTGCAATATAATTCTACTACTTCTAAGTGGGAGAACGGGACGATTGAGATAGATTCAGCTTTTATTGTTAACATTACAGACAATAATTCTGCGTCACTTTTAGTTAGTGATAAGAGTCCTGACGAAATCGATGGTGCTATTTCTGACGGAAAAACTGTAATTGCTTCTGTTAGGTCCACATCATTACCATCTGTGGATTATCAACTTTCAGATTTTATAAGCTCTCCCATAGAGTTCGCCGTAGTTTTCAGTAATGGATTCTATGAAGTTAAAGTTACTGAAACTCAAATTTCATCTGCCGCACCAAGCGATGTGGCGGATAAATATAGTTGTAGTTCTACATGTATAGGCGTTCCTAATGTTCTATATAGTCCTCAAGGTGGACAAATACTAACCTATGATGATACGAATAGTGTATGGGTTAATTCAAATTTACCCACAATTCCAACCGCTTCATCCACAACCCCATTATCCGATGGCACGGGCGCAGTAGGTGTATCAACTTTTTATGCCAGAGCAGACCATGTACATCCAAAGATTACCCAGTCTCTTTCAATTTCAGCTAATATAATAACTCTAACTGGCTCAGATGGCACAACCTCATCTGTAACTCTTCCTGTATATAATGGAGGTGTTAGCTCATGAGTACAACAGTAAAATACAAAGGGAATACGATTGCGACAGTTGATAATGAGACGAAGAAGTTGACTACGAAGGGTACTTGGTTAGAGGATGATATTGAGATTGTTGATGAATCAAGCGGAACCCAAGATTTATGCGAACCCAAGGCTATAAACTTTATGGATTATGATGGTAGATTATTATATAGCTATACAATCGAAGAATTCATGGAATTAGAATCTCTACCACCTAACCCAACAAACAAGGGCTTAACATCTCAAGGTTGGAATTGGTCATTAGAAGATGCAAAAGAACAGGTTGCTATTAGTAAAGGGTTATTGATAGGACAAATGTATATTCCTGACGATGGGAATACTCATATTCATATATCGATTCCTTATCATTCTAGAAGAACAATGCGATTACGATTTGGGCAAAGTGTAGCCAACGGAATTAATATTGATTGGGGAGATGGAATTGTAGAAACAATTTCTAGTACGGTTCTTAGTGACCATGTACACACATATCAAAGCTCAGGAAAATACGAAATAATTATAGAAGTCGCAAATGGTCAAATTAGCTGGAATACTTCAACTGGCAGTGGACTCATAGGGTCTCAAACTGATGCCATAGGTAGCGCATGTAGAACATATATACATTCCATTTATTTTGGGAATGGTTTTACTCGCTTAGGTAATAATATGGATAACGTAGCTGGTATGCAAACTTTAAAAACAATAACTATTCCCCAAGGGGTTACTGGGATATCTATGAGAGGAGCTTCGAGTAACCCAGCTTTATTAGCGTTAGTTATACCAAATACTATGACATCAGTGGGAGATTATTGTTTTCAACAAACTTATTCAATGATAAGAATATCTACTCCGAAGTCATTAAAAACATTCCCAGTTAATATGCTCAGACAAACATATTCACTAGCTGAATTCTATATTCCAAAAGAATGTACGGCAATTCCTAATAGTATGTTTTATAGGTCAAACGCTTTAGCTAAATTGGTAATTCCAAGTACAGTTACCAGTATTGGAACGGAAGTTTTCTATCAATGCTACGCTTTACGGGAGTTGCATTTATTACCAACAACTCCTCCTACTTTAGCAAATACAAACGCTTTTACTGGTATACCATCTGATTGTATATTTTATGTTCCATACTCTGAAGACCATTCTATTTTAGATGCATATAAAACTGCAACTAATTGGTCTACCTACGCTTCTAAAATGCAGGAAGAACCACAAACGTAATTAAAAGAATAGAACAAATGAATAAATTTAAGGGAGTAAGTCTTAATTGACTTACTCCCTTTTTTAGTCGCATACGTTATTCCTTTCTTGTTATCAACTGAGATTTGATTACTTTCTTGATTACTTCTAGTTTTTTATTGGGTTACAAGCATCTTTGAAAACCCTATAAACAAAGGTTTTCAAAGATGCTATAGGCACAGGGGATGAGAGAATCGAACAATTGTGGAAATGGCGAAAATCCGCATAAACAGTGGATATTTCACGCATTACCTATGTTACTTTTGATTACCTCATTTGGTTGAAATTCTGTAATTTCACCCAATATTTTCCTCTTTTTATCCATTGTTTTCCTGTTTCTGTGATAGGCATTTTCAGTTAAAGTAATGGAACTGTGTCCCATCTGATTTAAAATAAATTGCTTATCAAGTCCAGCATCCATCAAAATAGTAGCATAAGTTTTTCGAATTTTATGTGGAGTTTTGGGATATATTTTTAACTCTTTACAAATATCATGTAACCTTCTCCTAAAAGAACGAGCCATGATTCTTTTTCCCCAAGATTGCGTAAAAAGATATTCGCCAAACGGATTTAATGTTTTTAATTTTTTGAGAAACCATTCCCAACCTTCTGGCACAGCTATCTCTCTAAATCCAGCTTTAGTTTTTGGAAAGTCTTTTACCATAGTATATAGATTACCATTTTCATCAACATCTCTGCTCTCAGTTCTTCTTATTTTTATTGACCCTTCTCCAATATCACAAGGCTTCAATGCAGATAATTCTCCAACTCTAATTCCTGTCAAGAACATTAATAGAATCCCCATATTGTGAGTATCAAGATTATTTAAAAGATATTGCAGAATTTCACTGACTTCTTTCTCACTGAAAACTTCCTCATAATCTTCTTTAAAAGTAACTTTGAAATCACGGTCTGTGACATCAAGTTGCTCATATAAATCATGGATAATAATATCTGTCAATTTCTTTCTTTTAGCGGTTTTTAATACACCAGTCAAAATTGATTTCATTGCATAAAAACCTTTAGAAGATAAGTGTTTTTCACCTAATTCGCTTTCAAGAAAATCTAAGGCTTTTTCAGTGGTTAGATTTCTAATTTTAGTTTTTCCAAACTCTTTATAGTGTCTTCTATAAGTGGTTTTATACTTATTATAAGTAGCACCACATATCTTACCTCTATTATATCTTTTATTATTCCACTCATTGAATAGTTCTTCTATGGTTGGGTTTTCTTCTTGGTCTCTCCAATAATCAGCTACCGCTTTTTCTATATCTTTTTTATGAGTTTTCTTAACCTGTCTTCTACCACCATCATCTTTGGGTAGATAGGTTCTCCACTTACCATCCTTTCCTTGAGATATTTTAAATGGATGCTTTTTTAAATAGTCATCTTTCTTCATATCCTCTACTTGTTCTTGTATGCGACTTATATCTATTTTATCACATAAACTAAGCAGATTCAATAATTCCTCAGTTGATAACATCTAGCATCATCCTTTTGCCCAATTTTTATTTACTGCTTTACATTCACCATTTATTTCTTTCTCAATCCATTCGTCCAGAGTAAGAGGAACATAATCACTAAACATACAGAAACAATTAATCATTTGAATAGGCGTATTAATAACTTCTCCGTGATATTGTGTTCTTGTCTGCTGTTTTGTGATTTCTTTATATTTTTCAACAAGATAAACATCATCACTCACATGAATATGTCCATGAAGCATCCAAGTGGTATATTCACCATTGTCATTTTTTTTGAATTGTCCATTATAACAGAACACAGGATAATGACATAAAATAACTTTTCTTCTGTTATCATTTAATTCCGCATAAGGTTTTATCCAATTAAGATAATGTTGTTTTTCATTATCATATTTTTTTAACCATTTATCATGATTACCAGTAATCAAGAATTTCTTACCTTTTAATTGCTGAAGAATATCCATTGTTTCCTTGGTCCCCCCAAATGAAAAATCTCCAAGAATAACCACTTCATCTCCAGCCCTCACCCTAGAGTTCCACTGCTTAATCATATAATCGTGCATATCTTCAACAGACTCAAAACCACGATTATCCATTCTATTCAATATGCCTTCGTGGAAAAAGTGCAAATCTGAAATGTAGTATCTCATTTTAATAATTCCTCTCTTACTTTTTCAATTACCGCTCTTATAGCATAATAGGAACATCTGTTTTCTTCTGAGGGATACGAGAGGTACGCTTCAAAGTACCTCTCTTTTTCACCTTCAAGAATCTCAATAATTTTTAAAGCTAAATCCATTACTGAACACCCGTACTTCCAAATCCACCTCTAGATTTTCTGTTTAAAGTATTTACTTCATCAAAATAAACTTTCGGCTGATTCTTAATGATTCTAAACTGACAGATTCTATCATTCTTTTTAATGCTAGTATCTCTGGTAGCATATACAGACATCAACCATTCATCGTCATCTCCGCAATAAGAATTATCCACTACGCCAACGGAATTTGTCATTAGAATCCCGTAATTCTTAAAAGAACTACTTCTAGGAGCAATAATCGCTTCATATCCTTTGGGTAATCTCATCGATACTCCAAGATGAATTAACCTATGTTCACCCTTTTTCAAGTCCACATCTTCTGCTGAACGAAGGTCAATCCAATCCCCACCATCTTTCTGCTCAATCTTGTCGATATCAGCGTGATATTTAATCTTAATACCTTTGCCGTCTTTCTTTTCGTAATCATCAAGAATTATTCCTGCCTTAACCATGTCTTTCATTGTATGGTTAAAAAGATTGATTACTTCTTTGGCAACTACATTATTCTCAAATTCCTGTGTAGAGAATGGTAAGTAAGTATCTCCTGCTGAATTAGTTACATTATAATTTAAAACTGGTGTTTCTTCGTAGGCATACTCAACTACTAATTTAATTAAGTTATCATATAAGTCTTTTTCGTAGCGATATTTATCTGCGAATGGTTTAAAACTATAATTTGTTAACTGCTCTCTTGTTACTTTTGGATTTGTTTTGAATTTTAAAATCTGCATATGTTACTCTCCTTTGTTTTCTTCTTTATATGTATACTCACTAACCATGCGAACAGGGTTTCCATTTTCGTCAAATGTTGAATGTGTAGTATAATCATATTTATCTTTGTTTCTAAAATTCAGTTCGATTCCTTCAAAATCATCAAAATTTTCAGCCTCTAAAGTGAAAACTATTTTTTTCATTTGATTACTCCTTTAAGCTTGTTTGTAAAGTTTTGGAAAGATAAGCTATAAATTCATTCCAATAGCCTTTGCTATGAATATATTCTTTCTTCTGCCTATACATCTTTTCTTTCTTCATATCTTTAAAGATATCTTTGATTTTCAATTTTTTAGATAATACTTTTTTGCAGAACTCTTCTTGAATCCTATGAATTTTAACAAGGTCATCTTTTGATATATTGGTAATTGCCTCTTTGTATTTCGCTAAATCTTCTTCTGGTATTACATAATCAGATTTAGGAAGATTCTTAGAGCTGAAAGGTCGAATATTTTTACCCATTGTTTTTGCTTTTAATTCTGATGCAAAGAATTCCATATCTTTTACATTAAAAAAGACCGTCGCTTCATTCTGCCCCTCTTGTACTTTGACTGGAACAACTCCTTCTTCCCACATACGTTTTTCGAGACTCTTATATTTGCCTCCTGAAAAAACATATGCTTGTAATATGTTTCTGCCATAATGAGATATCTCTCCGTATTTACAGGGGATATAGAAATCCTCTGTCTCTATATCCCCATCAACACTGCGAGGAAAGTCGTTAGTGTTTTGGTCAATTGGAACTAAAATACGATATTTGCCAAAGAATTTGTTATATAAGTATTTACTCATGTGTTACTCCTCAATTTTTATATACAATCCGCAATGACATTCGCCAGATGGTTGTTCACGAAATTCTTTACACATGCATTTAGTATCTTCATTTTTTAAAAGTTTACATGGGCAATATCCATTATTTTCTTTTAATCTCTTCTGTATGTCTCGCACTAATTCTTTATCATTTGATATTCTAATTTTCATGTTAACTAATCCTTTCCGCATATTGATTGTCTGATGCTAAACTGACTCCAAGTATTTCATCAAAATGTGGATTTTGATTTGGAACATACCTTCCATATTTAACAATTATATTCGAATAGTTCTCTAATATATGTATTTCATCCAAAATTTCATTTTTATTATATCCTGTATAAATAACGATATCGTCATTACATCTTCGTCTTATCCATTTAATAAATTCCTTCAACTCAAAAAAACTATCCATAGGTTCAAACCCTTGACAAACAATAGCTTTTGAAATAGGATTATTAATATATCTATTACATAACGACATGACATCAATTTTTACCCACTTATCTTTTGCGGAATTCATATTTTGGCAAACAATTTCCCCAGCTTCTTTATTACATTTAAAATCACATATTGGAAACTCAAGAACCATTGATGGGACTTTATAATTAATAAAATCCTCGTCAATAATTCCTAAGAGATGTAAATTAGGCATCTAGAATCTCTCCATTTACTTTTTCCCATTCTCTAAGGTGATATTCTTCAGTTCGTTCTTCTGACCATGTTTTAATGGGAGTATAAAATCCAACAATTCTTGTGTATTCCGTTGCTACTGACTTACCACAAATTGGACAAACATCTCCATAAAAAGCATGATTATTTTCGCAAGCAGATATTTTAGTATTAAAGGCAAAATATGTTACTCCTTGCTCTGCAATATATTCAACCATATTCCACGCTTTTTCGAAAGAATCAAAAGGAGCATCAATATTTGCATGAAGAATAGAGCCACCATTACAGAAACTATCAAATTCTGAAGCGATACGAACCCTTTCTTGTAAAGTCGTTTTAATTCCTAATGGGATAAATTGATTACCATATAATGGCAAATCATATACTCCAGTTTTGGGATAGAAAAATTTATCCTTTTTCATTAATTTTGCAGCGGCTGATTCTCCAGGAATTTGTTCTGTGTTAATTTGATAATCACATTTGTATTCTTTGATAAAATCATCTGCAACTTTTCTCATGGTTTCAAATATTCTTTTTCCAAATTTAGATGCGTTTTCTGTGTAATATGTATTGCCAAAATCATCTAATTTTGTATACCTAAAATTTTTCATAGTTTCATAGATGCCAATAAAACCAATAGTATTATAAAGATGCTCAAAATCAATTAAACCATATGTAAAATTAGGCAGAATACCTTTTTCTACATTCCTTTTAATAATATGTCTTACGGCATCTAACGCACACAGGCATACATAAGTGCGGTACTGTAAATTATCTAAATATTCTTCTTCGTTTTTAGAATCAAGAGCGATCCTTGCAAGATTAATTGTATTTACTTTAACAGACCCAACTTTTAAAGCGGTACCTCCAATTGAATTAAAATATCCTAAATCTTCGATATTACTTTTTAATCGGCAACAATTACTTAAAGAATTCACAGTACTATCAATGAAAAGATTACTATCCGACCATTTCATATTATGTTTAATTGCCCACTCCGCAAAGTCTTTATCAACAAACTCCCCATCCTTTCTTAATAAGGAAATTGTACTGACAGGAAATGTAAACATATTAGAGCTTCTAATATCCGACATAACTTCCATATACCATTTTTGAAATTCGATGATATCTTCCTCATAATCAATCATAAAAGTGCCATCGGGGAATTCTGCTCCACCAAATAACGCTTCAAAATATTCATGGTCAAAAACAGATGTATTTGTAAAAGCACTTTGAGACCCATCTCTTACATATGGCTGATTTACCGCATAAATAAATCTTTGAAAATTTTGTTTAGCATAATATTTTTCATTGTGAGAACTTTTAATACCAAGATAATCGCTATCTACGTCTTTTTTCCAAAAATAATACATATAAGGAATAATATTAGGCAGTCCTACGGCTCCTGAAGTCCTATTACAAGCAAAACTAACATACTCTTTCACAAAATCTACGAAAGTAGTAAGATGTTTTGCTGGTTCTGGATTTTGCCCTTCAATAAAATACAATCCTTTCTCAGCCAAATCTTTCAAATCATAAGCAAAACAATATGACCGAAAAGTGCTAGACGGGGCATCATGCATATACAGATATCCGACCCACTCATATCTTAACCAATCATTTGCAATTTTGAATCCAAATTTTTTAGATATCTCATAATAAATTTTATTAAAAGCAAGAAGCTTAGAATGTGGCTTGGGCATTTCTCGTTCAAGGGTAACAATATCTTTATGACTTACATTAGAATTTCCATCAATACTTGCATCTGCAACAGTATCCTCGTCAATAAAGTTATCTATAAAATCTGTATAACTCAGTTGACCATCGTCAAAACCATTTAACCTTGCAATTTCTGTGCCAAACTCTGTCTGTAATTTATTGTATTGAGACACAAAATTTTTTATTAAACGAATATTAATTTTCATCTAGTTCACTACTCCTGTCTTGCTACCCAATCTACTGCCTCTTTAAAATTTAATTTTTCCCTGCCTACTTCTAAAATAGGAACATTTATAAATCCTTTATTTATCATTAATTCCTCATCGTCTATAATGTCATATTTAATATTTTTTTGGTCTAACTTTTTTTCCAAAACCTGACATTTTGGGCAATGCGTACTATAAAGAATAACCATTTGCATCACTCCTCATTATACTTATCAATTCTTGCCTGTAACTCGTTTAATCTCTCATTGTGCATCATACCAAGCACATAAGTACCTTTAACCATGTCTAAAAGTCTTCTTTCTACCTGCTTGAATTTTTTCATCATAAGAATGTGATACTTTTTCTCAAGAACGTCAGCTACAATTTTTTTACCAATTTTCTCATCAAATTCATCTCTGTCATCACATCTTGACACTGCTTTAAGAACACGGTCTTCCTGCTCAAAAATATCTTCAACACCCAAAGGGAACATCATATAACCAAACCTTGGGAACAACTGTTGCATTTCCCAAGACATTGATGTAATGTTTTTAAATTCGTCACACATATCAATCCAACCAATTACCATTTTTTCTTCTGGCTTTACCACATATTTGATTTTTCTTCTGTTAAATTTAAAGTTCATTTTACTCTCCTTTTTTATGTCTCCAATAAGCTCCAATTGCTGAGATACCATCGTAGAAATCTTCTAGTACACTTTCATCGTGACATCGAATATCAATAATTACACCCTTCTTAAAACAAAGGGCAAGCACTGCCATTAAGGAAGCACCATCCATAAACAAACTGCCGTGAATAAGATTCACATCGAGATACTCTTTATACAAATTGCATAAGTGGCATAATTGTTCGCATTTGTCTGTGCTATCAAGATTAATTTTCCACATTTTTATACCTCCAAATTAATTCGGCGTTAGTATGTAAGGCTACCCTATCATTGTTAACCAAGAAAAAATCAACCTCTTTTTCAAGCTCTTCAAAGTCTTTTTTGTCTGCTTCAAGTCTTCTTAATAATTCTTTCTTATCATCCCCACGAAGGTTTGCCCTCTCACGAATAACCTCCTCGTTAGCATAAATATAAAAACTATCATGCGGAATACCCTGCTCTTTAATTTGACGAAGACCTGAAGGGTTAAGAATAATTACACTGTTTTCTTTATAATCTTTTAACAAAGAACCATAATACCATGTATCACCATTTGCGACCTGATATGAGGTATACTCTGCAAAAATTCCCATGTTAATTAATTTTAAAAATTCATCTTTTGTTACAAAATAATAATCTTTACCATCGACTTCCCCAACTCTAGGTGGTCGTGATGTTACCGTTACAACTGATTCAAAATCATATTTTTCTGTTAATACTTTTTTTAAGGCATTTTTCCCACTACAGGTTTTTCCTACTAAAACAATCATTTGCTCTCCTTTGGTATATCTTCTATATATTCAATTTCAGTTTTTATATTAACGATTTTTAAATCGTCATCTGTTATTTCTTCTCTAAGATACGAATCTAACTCCTCTTTTAACATTTGAGCATATTCAGCACTACTCTTTCTCAAGAAGCGTTCATCAATATCTTTATTTTCACATGAGAAATCGAACTCTATTGTTGTATTAATTTTCGCCCTCATTTTTTATTCCCCACTTCTTTTGTCATAAACTTTTATTTGAACAACTGGGCTGTCCCAATTGGAATTACACTTACTGATATCTCCAAATACAGACGCTTTATAATTTAATGTTTCATCTTCCACGATAAATTCTGATGCACAATCAGAATGCAATGTAAAAATTCCGTCAGTATGCTCTGGATTTTTTTGGTCTGATAAAACGCATGGAATAACAGTGCCATTTTCTAATATTAAATCTAAATATGTTCCGATTTCAGTAGTAATTAAATGACCAACTGCTACGCAATATCTACCATCTATTTCTCGTATTCCATAATTGCCAGTATAAGCATATTGTTGTAACTTGTACTGAGGCGATGACGTATCTGTAATTTTGCGATAATCCATAAAAGATTTCATTCCACTATATTCTGGGATATCATGCACTGTATACTTAGGTTTATTATCAGAAATATACTCTCCTTTAACATATTTGTTCTTCCCTATTTTTAACCATCCATCGCCCAAACATATATACTCTACATGGTCTCCATAATACAAAACGCCTTTTATTTTACCATTCTTTTTCGGCGATGCCCTAATATTAAGAGTCGTGTTTGCATATCCGTCATGCTTTCTGGGCTTTCTTTTTTTATATAGCGTGACTCTTTTTTTAAATTGTTTTGCAATCGAATCAAAGTAAGTCTGTTTAGCACTATTTAATATCAATTTATTAGTGGTGTTAATTGTAGCCCCCTGTAGGGGCATGACATAATTTGATGTGGCGAATAGAATTAGTAAAAATATAAGTATTTTTCTTTTCATTGTTCCTCCTTTTATATGTCAATTGTTCAGTTACTATTATATCATTTGTATATAATTTAGTCAAATAACTAAAATATTAATTGAGGGTTAGCGATATCGTACAAACAATTCACTAAGTGCGTTTGTTTTTTGCTAACTCCTTCTTGAGCAGTCGCATATCTTAATGCACTATTTTGAGCAATCAAATGACATCTATTCTTTGCCCTAGTTATTCCTGTATACACCATTTCTCGTGTTAATAAATTGTATGCAGTAAAGTCTAGACCAAAAATTATTACATCTGCTTGACTACCTTGAAATTTATGACAAGTAATTGCGTATCCTAATTCAATACTTCCCCAATATTTTCTTGGTAAACTTACTATTCCAATTCCAACAAAATCTATTCTCATATATTCCTCGTCATCTCTATAATAGAATTCTTGAATTATGCCAATGTTACCATTATAAATAACTGGGTTAACCTGATAATTATTATTTACATTCATTACTTTGTCCCCTTCTCTGAGAATGTAGGTTCTGTTCTCAGAATGGATAACTCTTTCTTCTTTATGAGCTTTTCTAGGATTGTACAAATCTTGAATAGCATTATTTAATTCAAAGGTAGATGCAGGAGCAGAGGATTTTCTAGGAAAAATAACTTGAGTTTCCATAATATCAAAATCTTGGCGTGCCATTTCACGAGTGAATGAAGCCATTATTTCATAATATGTTTTATTAACATCTGAGTAACAGGTAAGCTTTAAGTCTTTAAGTTCTCCCTGAATCTCTTCTCCCGCCCAATCTTTACCAATAATTTGATGCCCTCTTCTAATTGCAATTGATTGAGTGATGATAGCACTTTTCTGTGCTTGACGATGAATTTGAGTCAAAGTTACGGTATCAATTTCAGGACTCATCATCATATCATGAGCAATATTACAACTACCAATACTTTCTAACTGACCATGGTCTCCTAAACAAATAAGTTTAGACCCGTCAGGAATTGCTCTCAAAAGATTGTAAAACAATGCTCCGTCAACCATAGAGATTTCATCAAGAATATAAATATTATAAGGCAACTGATTTTCATCATGATATTCGAATCCACCCTTTTCTTTTTCACCTTTTGGATATCCAAGGAGTCGATGAATAGTAAATCCTTCTTTTCCTGTTACTTCTGCCATTCTTGCAGCTGCTCTTCCAGATAAAGCGCATTGAACATATGAATAGTTTTGCCCTAATACAGAAATAATAGCATTTACAATAGAAGTTTTACCAGTACCTGCCATACCTTGAATGAGAATTACATTGGCATTAAGAATGCGTTGAATTCCTTCCATCTGTTCCTCATTGTAATTCCATCCTTGTTTCATTTCAATCTTAGATATTGCCTGTTTCCAATCTTCAGGAATAGTAATAAAAGATTGTGCATCTCTTAATCTAATTAACTCTTTGGCAATTTTATTTTCAACATTATAATATTTTTTTAAACCTATACAAGTCTTATCTTCACTTACCCATAATCGATGATTGTTTTGTCGTAACGCTTCAGTTATTTTTTCATCGGGAATATCTTCTCCCAATGTATCCAAGATGGCTCCTAGTAATTCATCAGTCGTTATCCACGAACATCCTTCTTCACCTCTACGACCAAGATAATAAACAATATAAGCCCCAATACGCTTAGGATCATCTTCTTTTATCCCCCCTTTCTTCGCTAATTGGTCCGCTCTATCCCATCCTATTCCCTTTACTTCTGTACAAAGAATATATGGATTCTCTGTCACTTTTTCTACCACTAACTCAGGATTATTATATCTTTCCATCAAGCGATTAACCATATTATTTGTTAAATCATATTTTTCCAGCTTTGTAAAAATAACAATCATATCTTTGTGTTCATGAAACTTGTTAATCCAATGAATCGCCGTTTTTACTCCGCATCCTTTTATTTGAACAAGATTATCTACATCTCTTTTATCCAATAAATCAAAAGGGTCATCAAAAGTATCATACATACTTTCAACTTGCCCCTCTGTATATAAAGCAGATAAAAATTTATACTTACTATCTTTGTCCTCAGATAAAGATAGTAAAGGGTAAGAAGAGATAAGTGTATACTGATTCCCCCATTTAGGGTCGGGGGTATAATCAGCATTTATACAAATAGCCTTATCAACAATAGGTCTTGGCATTTCTCCTTTTAAAACTACACTCCCATCTCTAATCACCTGTGGCTCTCCTGCTATTATTTTTGTAGGAGAAACTAGAATTATTCCAAAATTATCTTTAAAATACCGTATTGTTTTTATTACGCATTCCATTCTTAAATCGCTCATACTTTAACCCTCTCAGATTGTAATAATAAAGTCCCATCTGGTTTAATCTCTTTTATTAAATTCACTGTATGTTTGTACACAGTATCTTTGTAAATCATGGAATAAAATTGGTCATCTCGTCGAATTCCGCAAACGGCAATAAGATTCCCCCTTTTAAACCAACTTTCTTCTAAAACTGTTTTTTTCTTTTCTTCTTGTTGTTTGGTAGAAATTCGTTTATTATAATATGCGAATCTTCCTTTGTTAAACTTAACATTGACTACACCATATTTCGTTAACAAAGCTACGCTATGATGGGGATTATCAGTGTTAAGAACGGTTCCGATGATTCGAGAAATAACATATTTGGGTCTTTCTTTTTTCTCCCCGTTCACATAAAAATTATAATAGTCGTATGCTTCAGGTTGCCTGGGTAATTCAAAGTAATTAACAACACCATATAATTCCTCGTTAATATCCTCTAATTCATGCTTATCATTATAATAACACAAAGCTTCCATTGACCAATGTTCAACAGTTCCTTCAGCATACTTATTCCATGCTTCTTTAAATAAAGCATTGTTATATTGGTCTAATGCTTCGTTAGACTCCATCCATTCTTTAAAGGGGATTATTTTTTTGTCAACTTCTTTAACAAGTAAGCTTTCAAAAATAACATATTGCCCATTGATAACATCTACAATAGATTCTTCGCTAAAATTTTCTTTAAAAAAACTTGTTGCTTTATCACTCAATAATATTTTCCTATCATGATATCCCCTTTTAGGGATTTTATTTTTATTAGGATCGATATATAATTCATAAGCATCGCTATTCTTAATATATTTTCTAAAAGAAATAAGCGTTAAATCTTTTTGCCATTTTTGAGGAATAACATCCATTGCTTCCATACGCTTTAATTGAGCCAAAGTTAATTTGGAGCAAAAAGTAACCACATATTTTTTAAGATATTTCTCCATTGTTTTTTCGATATCTTTGTTATCAATTTTTGTAAAACAGCCGCCTTTAATTAACTTAATCATCTGTGAATTTTTAATTGTTCCTGTATCAATCATTCTTTCACAAAAATCTTCAAATGAATAGAAGGGACGGTTTTCCATAATTGCCTGAGAGACATTTGTATTAATGCCATTGATACCCTTTAACCCAAACACAATTTGGTTATTATCTGCGTCTGGCTTAAAACCAAAGCTGGCTTCATTGATAGTAGGTAAGGCGATATTAACATTTTCATGCTGAATATTTGCTATAGCTATACCCATCTTACCATAATTAGTACTATCATTAGACTCTTCATCCAATGACCCCGAATCAACTACAAGATTGGCAGTTTGCCAATAAATAGGATTATATTTATAACAAAGATTTAATTCCTGAAGACCTATAATTGAATAAGAGAGGGTATGAGATGAGTTAAATGAATAGCCTCTAGACATAGCAATTAAAGTGTTCCAAACATAATTACATAAATTTTTGCTACACCCTTTTTCTTCCGTTGCTTTAAAATATTCTTTCGTTAAAACATCGTAATCTTTAGGAGATTTTTTCGCTACTGCTTTACGCAATCTATCTGCCCATGATAAGTTGAAACCGCCGCATTCTGACAGCTGAACTAATTGCATAAATTTTTCCTGTGATTCGCAAATCCCGTAAGAAGTTTTTAATACTGGTTCCAATATTTTTTGTTCTTCTTTAGTTAATCCTGCTTCATCCATCTCTTGATACCATAATTGGATATTTGACTTAAATCTAGCAAATTTACTAAGGGGAGCCTCAGCCCCTTTTTCTTGAGCCATTAATCGAATAACCGAATTAATAACCGCCAAATCATCAACTGATTTGGGATGAGTTAAGGCAAGGGCTTGCTTGCCACTATCCTTTTCCATCTGAAATAGCGAAATCACTTTATGATTCCACAATAACTTCCACATCTCTTCAGCATCTCGCTCTAATGTATACACACCAAGGTATTTTTCATAAGTATCCTTTAAAGTTCCTTGCCATGTTATTTTATTATCTTCTAGTAGAAGCATCAATGTTTCATAAATCTTATCCAATGCATCGATACATAATAGATCAATCTTGATGAGACTCACTTTTTCACAGTCATGCAAATCAAATTGAGTAATCACATCTCCTGCTTTCGTTCGCATTAAAGCCGCAGACTCGGTAATAGGTTTATCAACTATAATTACTCCTCCAGCATGACTTCCAACATTACTTACAAGCCCTTCTATTTTTTGAGCTACTCTCCATAATTCAGGATATTTATCGATTTCTCTTTTAAACTCTGCTGATGCAGGATGTTCCGTATCACCATAATACATAGTATGTAATGACCTTGGCTGACCTCTATCAAATATAACTAAAGATGCGATATAAGAAGCAATATCATTATCAATGCCCAATCCTCTGGCTGCCGTTAAAATAGCGGCTTTACTTGTCTCAGTGGATAATGTCATTACTTTGCAAACTCTATCTTCTCCATAAATATCTTTCATTGATTGAATGACCTTGTCTCTCATGCAAGACATAATATCTATATCAATATCCAATACAGAAGCACGTTCAGGATTTAAAAATCTCCAAGGAAAAGTTGCAGTTTTTTCTCTTAAAGGATTTATCTGTGTTATACCTAAAATATTTAATAAACAAAAACCTACCCCTGACCCTCTACCTGCTCCAACTAACGAACCTGTTGCCCAGGCAATATCAATATAATCAGCCACTTGCATCAGATAAGCTGACCATCTGACTTTATTTTTTTCAGAGGATTGTAAGATATAAGATAGGCATTCATTAATTTTTTCATACGCTTCAGGACTTTGATAATAAACATCTTTGTCAATTGCTTCTAACATTTTAGTAATCATGTGTCTATCACTAGGATAATCAGAATAGAAAAAATCTTTTAATAAAGGAATTTTGCGAAAATATTTATTATATAGAATTTTATTGGGTAAAATTTCTTTTAAAGGAATATACGGAATCTCTAAGTCTTTGTTTAAATCATAATCTTTAATTTTATTATAGATTAGCATAGTATTATCAATACCTAGTTGAACGGCTTCTTCTCCTAAAGATTCATTCATATATTCATGTATCTCTTTTTCGGACATAACATAGGTCGCTTCATAAAATTCATCCACTTCTCTATCTCCATCTTGAGAATTTAGATATGCTTTATGAATAAATCTATCTTCTTTTTTCAAATAATGAGCATCAGTAGAAATAATATAAGGAGTGTTAGTTTCTTTAGATAATTTAATTAAATATTTATTAACAAATATTTGGTCTGATTGATAAGAAGGCTGCAACTCTAAAAAGAAATACCCCTTACCAAACACGGTGTTCATGGCATTTATCCATTGCTTACATTCTTGAATAATTTTAAAATTACCCGTATCACGAAATTCAAGCAATTTTCTATCTATCATAGAACCCAAACAAGCACTGCTTCCAATAATATGCCCTTTATAAGTTTTTAACATATCTTCTAAATCTGAGTAATATGTAGGCACTCTATACATTACATGCATAAAAGCATTTTTTGTCCAAGCCAAAGTGCTTAATTCCCGTATACCCTTATGCCCCAATTCATCTAGAGCAATTAAAATAAAATGAGGATAAATATTATTGCCAATATTTTCTGCGGTAACATAAGAAGGACATAAGTATATTTCGTTGCCTAATGCCACTTTAAAATCCCCACACCTATCTTTCATCTCTTTATAATAATTTAAAGCATCCAGATGAGAAGAGATAGATTCATGCTCTGTAATGACTAATCCTTTATGCCCCAATTCATAATAATAATCTATTAACTCAGAGACCCTATTAATAGAATCTCTGAGCCTTAAATTACTTCCTGCCGCAGTATGGTTATGTATACCGAAAAACATATTTCTCTCCTTTAAAATATCAGTTTTCTTTCAGTCTTTACTTCTTTTAAAGCATTAAACTCTGCATTCTTTTTAAAAGTTTTGTTGGTAGGAGTCCAAAGAGAATAATACATACATTCGTCTTTATAGATAGACGCATTAGGATTTTGTGTACAATAACTACACCAATAGCATAATGGAGTTGGAGATGGACTCCACACATTTATTGATTGATTTTTATCAATGCCATCTAAAATTTTAGTCAAAGCTTTGACAAGTCTTTTCTCCCAGCCTTTAGTTAAAGCATATTGTCTTTCATCAATTAAAATAAAACGGTATTCGTTTTCAACTGGCAACACTCCAAATTCGTTTAAAATAGCTAAGTTATAAATACCAAACTGTAAAGAAGTAGCCAGCTTGCTTTGGTCATAAGATTTTTTAGAAGTTTTATAATCAACTACTTTAAACTGCCCATCCCGTTTATCCACTCTATCTATAAACCCATGGAAAATACATCTATTATCCCATACAAATTCAAAATCATGTTCAAAAAGATAAGGCTTCCAATCTGTATCTTCCATTTCTGTTTTTAAGATATTATCAAAGACATGAAATTTTTCTTCGTAAGTCATTCCAGATTTATTATCTGGTAAATAGAATTCTTCCCAATATTTATCCTTAATAACGTCTAATCCATTTATGTTGTTGTACCCGTTATGTATAATTTCGTTAAGTATATCATAATTTACATTGTTTTGCAAAAGCATTTTTCCTTTAGTTTCTAAAACAAAGTGACATAATGTACCAATTTCCAAGGCTAAAGAAGTGTCCATCGTTCTTAATTTTTTATTGTATTTAATATCATACTGATAAGGACAATTCTTAAATACCTCTAACTTTGAATATGAAAAAGTAGGTAATTTTTTCCTATCCTCTTCTGTCACTTTTCTTATATATGGTTGCAATATACTATTCATGTATACCTTCTTTCATTTTTGCTATATCATCTATTGTAACTCTAATTTTATTATCCATTAATTCCATCAAAACATCTCTCCCTTTATCAGTAGGAGAGTCTTTGTAGTCTAATTTATTCTCGGTGTCAAGAACTAAACTAACATTAACAAACGGAACCAGAGGTTCTACTTTTTTAAGTAATTTTTGATAATATAATTCGGCTTCAAAACTATTAGGGTCTCTATATTCTTTATCAAACCCAACAATAACCTCACTGACTTTTAATTCTTGCAGCATTATTTTAATTTGTGTTCTGGTAATATTGCTGCCACAAGTAGCTACACAAAAAGAGTCTTCTCCAAAATATGAATAAGCTTGTAAACAACTCTTCTCTCCTTCAACGAGCATTATTTTTTTACTTTGAATGATTTTGTCTTTTACAACGTGTAACCCATATAAATTACTTCCCAATGAATGAGATAGAACTTCTCCTTCAATTATCGCTGGAACATATTTTCCTATATTTTGAATATCTTCTGCGTCTAAATATCGCAGACGTAAACCAATTAATCGCCCAGTCATATCTCTATGTGGTATTGTAATGGCATTATTTTCTCCCCAGTATCCTATCTCAAAACGTCCCAAAGATTCTCTCGTAATATGCTCTTTTAACCATATTTCGTGAGGAGTATAATCAAATATTTCCAAAATATTTTCATTAATTTCATTTAATCTTGGGATAGCAACACTTTTTTTATTTTGCACCTGTAGTACTTTTTGCATCCAGGCTAACTGGTCATGTGACCGAATACTTTCTAAGTCGGGTTGCTCAATAGAAACCATTTCAAGCTTTCCTACGAATCTCGCAACCCAATTCAAAGCCTTGTACCATGTCATAGTTTTTCCTTTTAATTTAAAAGCTCTGATAACTAATTCTATGATATCGAAAGAATCATTACAAGTAAAACACTTAAACATTCCATATTTTCTAGCTTGGTATTCATAAGATGGTTTAGGGTAATAAATTAATTTATATGGACTGTCACCACCATGACAGATGCAAGTATTAAAACATAATGTCTCTCCACTCTTTTTAAAAGTAGGACTCCCTAATTCAATGCATATTTTTTTAATATCTTCGTCAGTAAGAGAAGACAATAATGCATTTCTATCTATATACATTTCTTGCCTCCTCCTTTACCAATCAAAAACATCATCATCTTCAGATTCGTTTACATCTAAATTATCTGGCATCTCTTTTATATTAACTGAGTTATCTTTTATAATATTTTCCACTAATTCAGAATGCTCCTTATTAACGCTCTGTAAATTGATTACAGGTATATCAATTACTTTATTATCTTTATTTAATACAAAGACATCTTCTGTTCTAGCAGTACCTAAATTAGCATATTGGCATATTTTAATCTTGCTCCATTTACCACCTCTTAATTTATACACATGACGAATTAAATTGATTGGTGGACATCCCATTATTTTTTGGGTTATTTTTTCTAGCATTTTTGATTCAGAAGGAGAAGGTGGTAATGATATTTCTCCCAAATCAATTCTATCAGCTAAATTTTTTGCTCCCCTCAACATTGTCTCATCTTTTTCCGCTGAATCTTTATAAGACCCGTTTAACTGTGTACTAGATAAAATAAATACATCTAACTTATTACATAAATTTTTTAACGAATCGGAAAATAAAAAGAGTATTTGGTCTTCTCTTAGTTTCATCCCTTTACTCATATTAGAGATTTCCATAATTAATTTGTTAGACATATGTATATAATCAAAAAAGAAATAATAAACTGATTTTTCTCTTCGATACCTTTTAATTAATTGCTCAACTTCTGCAATACTAAAATCATGTAATTCTTCTATATGGAATGGACTTTGACTTATATATTCTATAGCCTGATCAACAATTTCTTCTTCATTTTTTTTATATTTTCCATCTCGAATATGGTCTTCACTAACTCCAGATATGTAAGCCACTAGAATTGTTTGTATTTCACTAATTTCCAATTCTGTGGAAATCATTAAAACTGGTTCGCAGAATCCTGTATATTCCCATTCTTCTTTTTTCCAATTGTAATAATAAGGAATACTAATGCTTGCCATATCTGCCATACCTAATCTTGTTTTACCAGAACCAGAAGACCCTGAACGAAGATAAAACTTTTTTAAACGGCATCCCCTTGATATAGTAGATAGAATAGGAGACTGCATAGGCACTCCATAATCAGGCTCTTCTTTAAAAGACTCTTTAAGACTTTTTAAATCTTTTCCCGCTAATTGCCCTTTATGCTCAGAATTTGTAGCATACTCCATTCGAGCAAACCCCACTATTCTTTCTTCAACTATATCAATCATTTCTTCTACGGTATAAGAATCAAAAGTTTGCACCTTAACCGTATCATTAGGGTCATAAATTAACGAGGTGTCTACACCCTGTTTTTCCCAATCTCTTAAAAGAGAGAATTTTTTTAATTTATTATAATAATAAGTTATATTGTATTCGTTGTATAAATTTATTAAACAAGAAAAGAAGTCAGCTCCACCATTCTTTTCAAATTCTTTGTGTTGCTTTGGATATTGCTTTAAATAACTATCAAAAGTAAAGTAATCAATTGATTCTACTCCAGTATTATACAAATTATATATAACACTATAAGTCAACCTATGTATTTTTTCTAAAAAATCTTCTTGTTTAAAAGAGTATTCATCTAATAGAGAAGGTTGTTTTACAAGCGCACCCAAACACTGAGTGGCAGCACTTGTATCATATAAATTTAATAATTCCATTCAACACCCCTCTTTTTTTACAATATATCGTCTATAACAAATAAAGATTGTCTATGCCCTGTACGTTCCTTATTAGGATGGATAATTATTGTTTCTGCTTGATACATTTTAGATAAATCTATTTTTTCATTTTCTTTCCCAATCTTATCAACTTCATTATAATAATCTTCAGCTTCTGAATAATAATATGGGATTATTCCCACAATGTCTCCAGTCAAATCTTTTTGTTTTATTTCTTTTAAATAATATAAAGTCTTATACATCTTAGTATATGTAAAATTATATTTTTTTATGTAATCTTCTGTTAAGGCATAAACTTTTGCCGATAAATTATTATCTGTTAATTGACGAAGATAATCAAAATACTTTTTCTTTTCTGCGTATTCGTCTTCACTAAGCCCATTTTTTAATTCAACTTTAGGCTTTGCTTTTCGCCCTTTCTTAGTTTTTTGACTAAGTTCTTTATCTTTTTTTTGTTTAATCTCTTTAGTATATTTATCAAAGCATTTTTTGTGATATGTTCGTCCTTTATAAGGAATATTAGGAGAGTCTTTTGGAATAGACTCTCCACAATAAGGACAGGTTTTCAATCTTGCCATTTTTCTATAACAGTCCCTTTAATTCATCTAAAATAACTTCCACTGCTTCCTGCTGTCTTGGAGTACAACTAGATACTAAAGCTCCTTTTCCCAGAACTTTTTCTACTACTTCGGTAATCTTTTCTTTGGATTTATATTTCTTAACGACTTCCTTACCTGTAGCTTCCACTTCTGCCATTAAATCATCAAAATCTCGTTTAGGAGCTTCATACATCTCATCTCTTTCCTTAACAGAAATCGCATTAACTCCTTCAGCTTCTTCCTGTCTACTAACCGCATCATAATAAGCCTGAACAAAATTCTCAGCGGTGAAATCTTCAATCACAGGATCGAAATATTCGTTTCGTGTCCTAGCAAAATAATCTTTTGTTCCTGCCAATCCTAAAGAAGAGTGATAAGAACGTCCCGTTTCTGGATCAACTCCATTTCCGTAAACATAACCAATAATTTCACTATGGTTAAGAAGAATAGGAAGCATTCTTTTTTGGTCTCCTACAGGGAACTGCATTCCTGCATCATTCGGAGCAGTGTGCAAAATAAAAATTACACAGAACCCACTACCAATAATTTTTAAAATTTCAGATTCCCATTCTGTTTTTAAATCTCCCCAAAGACCATAACCACCGTTACCTTCTTTAATTTTATTAACACCCTCAGTATTAGCTACATACTTTTCACAATAGGAATATAAAATTTCCATCTCGTCTAAAATAATAGTCTGATATCTTTCATGTAAAGTGTCAAAATTTTTAGGGTCGGTAAAAGTCTTGTTAAACTTTTTAAATTCTGCCCAAGACATAATTGATTTGAAGGGGACATTATTTAAACCACTTAAACCAGATTTTCCAAAAGCGAGATAAAAAGGTTTTTCCATCTTTGTGGCTACGGGAGTTTTTCCCAACCCCCCATAGCCATACCAAGTCACAATAAGAGAATCTGTTGTTTTTGTTACTTTTGATACACTGGGATTCAATAACGCATCTAAACTAAATTCATTTGCCATATTTTTTGCTCCTTTTTATTAAGTATTTTTTACCAATTCATATCTAATACTCTACCAGTGCCAGCGGCTGAAGGCTTATTATTATTTACGGTTTTACTCTTTTCTTCGGCAATTCTATTTTCACGTTCTGTAATTGCCATCTTGATTACTTCAGGATTATAAGGCTCTACAGAAGTAATGCCCTCTTCATAAGGCGCACTTCCACCTGTTACTAATAATTCATTTTTATAGCTGACATTTTTCTGCTTTCTAGCCTTACCAAATGCAGCGGCTTTTTCTGTTTCTGTTTCTACTCTAGAGTTAATTACCTCTCCATAAAATTCAGCAGTCTGTCCTACTTCATATACTGTTGTTAAATCATCAGCTAAATCTTCGCCAACAATTAATTCAATCGGTTCAATACCATTATAGGTGGGAACCCAGCCTTTCACTTTCATTCTACCTGTCTCAATGCCATCACGGTCAATTTCAGGAACAAACTTCTCAATAAATACTTCTACAGAAAACTCAGCATGAGGCTCGTACTCATTTCTTACTCTATTAAAGAAATTAGATTTGTAACCCACAATCTCCTGTCCTGTGTTTCTACTCCTATAAAGATTAATATCTCCATTAACCCTTACTCTATCTGCTTCCTCTTCTCCTTCAACGGCAATAGACTTGTAAGTGTTCATTACAGTCTCAATTCCTGCATATGTTTTATTAGCGTTCCCCGCATTGGTTTTTTCATTAACTCTAACATTGAAACGAACAAAATTTGTTTCATCTGTCTTAATAGTAATATAACCCTCGATTCTCTTTACTCCATTTTCTGTTACTTCGTCTAACTTTTTCTCACTAACAATACCTTCAACATTTACTTTTGCATTAGCCTGTCTTAAATTTGTCTCCATATTTTTTCTCCTTTTAATAAATATAAAATCTTTTATCGTTATTTACATCTAGTGATTTATCCTCAATATATTCTACAATTTTAACCTTCTTACAATATGGACATCTAATTAATTTAGTTATGTATCCGTAACCTGTAAAATCGTATTCTATATCTTCCAAATTATAATGGTACTTTTTTTTACATTTTTTGCATTGAGTTATTGATGTCATTTCGTCCTCCTCCCTTAATAGAAAGGAGTAAATTAATGTCTAGCGTTATATTGTTCTTCTTTAAGTTTTACTATCCTTAAAGCTTCATCTCTATTATAAAACACAGTGTGATTTACATCTTTATAATCAAACATATACGTTCGCTTATCTCGTTTATCGACACCTGTAAAGTAATTAGAGGTCACTGTATTAATTTTTAATTCACATACCTCAAAAACTCCTGTGGGTAAGGCTCTGGCATAGTACCAGGTTGCTCCCTTTTTAACCTCATTCATTTTTTTTACTCTCCTTCTCCGCCTCCATTTTGCGTAAGGCTTTTTCTTTGTCAACAACATTTTGAACTTTTCTCATTATACTATCCCAAATCTGGCAAGGAATTTTTTTACTTTTGTTTTTCTCAGCACGTTCGTTCTGCTCTCTTATATATTCCTTCGTTCCTTCTTTATAGGGATTCGGTTCATACTTATATGTCTTTCCTTCTTCTTTTCTTTTAGCAAATTTTTGCATTCTTTTTTCATGCTTTTTCTGCTTCTTGATTTTATTTGTGTTTCTTCTTCCTTCTTGCTTATAGCGTTTACATCTTTCTTTGTGATTCTTGTTTCCAGCTTTACAACTCATGTAATTCTCTCCTTTGTTTAATTTAAATAGAAAAATATGTCGGACATCATCCAACAATGATATTATATCACAGTAAGTTTTTATAGTCAAATTATTTAATTTAATCAAGTATATGCTATCATATAAACAACTCTTTCATTACTCTGGGATGGTATTCACGACACTCCCTATTTTTAATTTCAGCCATAATTTTTTTACTATCTGAGGAATGCTTTTTTAATAAAGAACAAGTATATAAGCTATCCTTTATTTCTCTTCTTTTCTTGAGCTTATCTTGTCTTAATTTAAATATTTTATATCCTTCAGAAGCAGACAGTTTATTAAATTCAATGTAATGGTCAATATCTGTCAATTCTAAATCAATAACTGATAACTGCTCTCTCATCTGATTTTGATATTCCCCTATATCATTATCATACATAGCCAATAAATTTATGTTTTCTTTTAATGTCTGAAAATTTTCAATGTTTAACGAAGATACTGGAGAATCTATCAATTGTAAATTGAAATTCCTGCTCTTCATAGTTTTGGGAAGGTTTAAACGGGCATTAGATGCTCGATTTTTAGTTTTAAACATAACCGCTTTACTGATATCTTTTGACAAATAAAATCGATTATCAGACCCTCTGCATACATAATTCCCATTATCATTTAATATATACATTTCTTCTCCTATCCAATCATTTCCATAAAATCTTCTTCAGATATAATTGGCACACCTAAACTTTTGGCTTTTTTATTTTTACCAGTGGTAGAGTTAACATCATTATTAATTAAATAAGAAGTATTTTTGGATACACTCCCAGATACTTTACCACCCAACTCTTCTATCTTAGTCTTTAATTCGTCTCTATTTTTAAAATGATTTACTTTTCCAGTAATAACAAAAACTTTTCCATCTAAAATAGAAGATTTATTATCAGTTGGAATAATAAAATCCATTTTCTCAGCCAAATATTCCATCAAAGTTAAATTAGTTATATCACTAAAATAGTTGATAATACTCCTGCTCATACTTTCGCCGAAATCGTCTAATACCGACCACGAAAAATTATTGGTAATCTTACTATAAAAATTATCAATATCATAATTACAATATTTAGCTATTGCTTTGCTGGCAGTCCTACCAATCAAAGGAATTGATAAGGCGTAAATAAATCTGTCTAATGTTGTTCTCTTAGAATCTTCAATGGCTTTTAATAACTTTTCCACAGATGTTCTTCCAAAACCATCTAAATTCATCAGCTCTTTTTTATATACGGATAAATAATATATACTATCCATACTATTTAAATAACCTTTATCAATGAATTTTCGCAGAGTTTCATCAGACATACCCTGAATATCCATTGCATTCTTACTACAGAAATGAGACAATTTTCCTAACAATTTACCCTTACAAGAGGGGTTAGTACAGTATAAAACATCTGCTATGCCATCTCTTTTAATTTTTGTATGCATTCCACAATATGGGCAAATAACAGGAGGAGGTAAAAACTGATATTCGACATCGTCTTTAATGACTTCCTGTTTTACGGATGAAACTTGTGGAATTATTTGATTACTTTTATATACTTGAATCTTTTGCCCAACCCAAGGAGTGTTGTTGTGAAAAAGTTCGTTCATAATACTGACATTATGTAAACTTGCTCTATTAATAGTAGTTCCTTCTAATTCAACACTATCAAAAACAGCTACAGGACATAAACTTCCAGTTTTACCCATCGTCCATTCAATATCACGTAGAACGGTTTCTTCTTCTTCATCTTTAAACTTATAAGCAATTCCATTTTTAAAATGATGTCCAGTGTTTCCAAGCGACTTACCATATTTAGTATCATTGAATTTAAATACAATGCCATCCATAGGATACTGATATTCTATTTTTAATAATTGAATTGCATTATTAATAGATTCTTCTGAATTAACAACAAAAAAAGGAACTACTCCAAACCCAAGCACTCTCATATCATGCAATTTAATATTTAAATTATCATCAGTTAAAGCATCCCATGCTACAAATCTTACTTTCCTTTTTTTGACTAATGAAGTGTCTAACACTGATAGAGTACCAGCCGCCAAATTTCTCGGATTTTTAAATTCTCCATTTACATTTACTTCTTCAAAATCATCTAATGTAATTATGGATTCCCCATCAACGACATATGTGCCTTTTCTATTAATATGTAATGGAATATTGGTCTGTTTCATATGTTCTGTAATATCAGAGCCAACGTATCCATTGCCACGAGTCTCGGCACAAATAAGATTTCCGTCCTCATATGTTAATCGTGTTGTTAGTCCGTCTAATTTAATGGACGCAATTAAATCTTTGTCTTTACCAAATTTTTTTACTTCATCTATAGAATGACATTTATCTAAAGACAACATGGGAACTGTATGTTCTTTCTTTTTTAATTCTGTCAGTACTTTTGCTCCTACATTTTGTGTAGGGGAATCTGCAAATACAATACCTGTTTCTTGTTCCATACGTGCAAGCACATTAAACCTATCATCCCATTCAGCATCTGTCATTCCAGAATCTTTCCCATTATAATAAGCTTCACTTGCTTTATTAAGCTTATCAATTAATTTTCTCATTCAGCAATAATCTCCTTAATATATGGTAAATCTTTAAGAATATCTACAAGTTCATTCCATTCGTCTAATTTATGTCCTGTTCTCTGCTTGATAATTGCCATTACATTTTCGTAATTCATTGTGATGGTTCGCCTCTGATTATAAGATGAAGGAAGTAACTGTATTAACTGCCACCAATACTTTTTATCTTTAGTATCAAGATATAATTTTCTATATGCATTTAATACAGCGACAGTTTCAGTCATCCAAGTGTATGCAGAAACACCACTAATACATATATCTCCTTCTTCTACTTTATAATAGGCATTTGTTGTTTCATCAGTTAAATGTTCGCAACTGAAATCATCCAATGTAAATTCTTTTGCATGAATCTTGTGCATAGTAGAGCAGGAATTTGTTGTCACGTTAATACGATATTGGTCCATTTCCTTCCACCAGTAAAGTGGTGCGGTAATATCCATAGATACAAAAATCTGACGGAGATACTTCCTGTGTTCCGTTCCTGCTTTATATAATCTTCTCATTAAGTCTAAATCATTTTTTCCTATGGAATATGCTTTAGAATTTACATCAATAGTATCCTCAAAATAACTATCACTTTTATCCCAACTGTTCATTGGATTACGACAGCCCCGAACCGCATGTTCAAATCCCCATACATCAATATTTTCTACTTTAATCATCCATATCCTCCCTTACTACATAAAAAATATCTGCATTTTCTATTAATTCTTCTGTGTATAATTCTTTAATATTATTTATACTTAAATAATCTAAATTTATTTGATAAACATCTTTTCCTTGAAATGCTAAAGATACGGCTTCTAATCTAGAAACAATTTTAAAATTTTTTTGTTTTTCTATATTTTTTACATTATGATTTTTTACATCATGAATTGCTTTTTGAATATCCTTATTGACATTTTCACTCATTCTTCCCTCATCCTTTTCATAAGTTTCTCCACCTCGTCAAAATGACGCCCTGTTTTTCTTAATCCTCCTTTATGCCACCAACTAAAGGTTCCATCACTTTTGATAACTAAAAACTGTGATTGTTCTGGATTGTTGTAGGTGACAATCCCCTTAGGCATGTCTTTGTCTGTATCTGTCTTCGCCGTCACCTCATCCCCTACACGAATCTTTTCTTTCTGCTTTCGCCATTCTTCATATCTGGCTTTGGCTTCAGAGTAAGTCATGCTTGACATGATTTCTGTTCTCGATTCAGTTCCAAAGCAATCATCTAATTCACTGTATTCTTCGAAGAATAATTCATACATAAAATCCCACGCTTCTTCATGTGCCTTCTCCCTAATTTCATCCTCATTTGACGGGGCGCATGGTTCTAACTTAATTCCAGTTGGAATCTTATAGCATTTACCGCCTTCAAGAATTATTGGAATAGCCAATATATCACCCAATAATGCAGATTTTGATGCGTATGTGTCTGGTAGGTCGACTATATACTTTGCCATTTATTCCACCTCCATCTTCTTCAGCAGATTCTCCACCTCGTCAAAATAACGCCCAGTCTTTATCACATTTGCCATGCCTATATATGCAGTATCTCCATCTTCCAAGACTATATTAACTCCACGGTCTTCAGTGTCAATCCTAACCACAACACCGTTTGTACCCCTGCACTTCACCTCATCGCCAATATGAATCTCATCTTTCTGCTTCTTCCATGCATCGTACTTAGACTTAGCTTCTTGGTAAGAATATTTTGTAAAACTATCAAGTGAATAACCACCGAAAACATCAACAGAATCAGCACCATCCATTTTTGTACAGGTTGTGGCAAACTCCCATACCTTATCCTCAATAGCCTTTCGGTCAGGCTCAGTATAAATAGAGGTATCTTCCTCGTCTATCCGCAACACATAGTGTCTTTTTCGTTCATCTTTTATTTTGGGTTCTACGAGAAAATTCATTTCGCCACCCATAAACTCTACTGCCTCATCTGGCACATCAATAATATATTTTGCCATTTAGTTCTCCTTCCATCCAATCATAATCTTACACACGCCAAAAATTTCTCCACACTCGGGGCACTCATATCCATAACAAATAAAATTAAACGATTTAAAATTGCATTCATGTCCACATACAGGGCACGGTTTTGTTAGTGGCATTTACTTCACCTCTTCTTCTCTATCTAATCTTTGCCCACAATTGTTACACCACTCCATATCCCACACTTCTTCTCCACACACAGGGCAAATGGGATTCCCGTCATCCCATAAGAACTTTTTAGGTGCTTGTTTCTCTAAGGCCTCGATAGCCATATCTGTTGCTTCATCTATGGCCTGCCAACTCAAATCCTTGCTTAGAAATGCGGATTTTCTCAAAACACGTATTGCTTCTTTGACTATCATATCTCCTCCTACTTTAAATCATTCGTAATCTAATTCGTAATCTCCAAGGAGCATACTTAAACCATCAAGTAGAGTTTCAAATGCCTCTTGGGACAACCTGCGTGAGGCATCATCTAAAATTTCCTCTATTGCGGTCAGATATTCATAGCTTGTTTTCATGGTTTATTCCCGTTCACCTCTCATCCTGTGATATAACCGCAACTCCTTCAACCAATCCGCAAGCTGGCGATGTTCTTCGGCACATTCCTTACACCTTTTTAATTCCTTTTCGCACGTAGGAATAGTAGATGGGTCACAGTAAACTCTTCGCCGATATACCCATAACGTATACTCCCATTTACTCGCATCCTCTTCCTGTTCTCTAACTACTTCTTCGCAGTGTTTAATAGCTTCGTCTAGTGTCATTTCTTTTTTTCTCATAACTCTTCCAACTCTTTCTCTAACTCTGCACGTTCTTCGTAAAGTTTAGCCAAAATCATTTTCAAAAACTCAGGCAGCAACCCTCTATGGTCTATTTCATTAAGTGAATGCGTTTTTGCTTCTCGTATCTCCATTAACCAATGCTCTGTATTGTTTGTTGCCAGTGCATATTTAACATCACGGATACTATCATTCAAAGTAGATATCTTCGCTATAAGCTCGGTAGCAATATTATAAGTTTCTTTTGTCATTTTTCTTTTCCTTTCCACGGTTTTGGCAACGGCATCCATGCGACTACTTTTGAATACTGTGGCTTATCCATAATGTGCCATTCCCATTTACTATACTCATTGGCACCAAATCCATACATATCATTCGTCCATCTGCATTGACATTGCCCGCCACCATCAAGACATATCCAATAACTTCGCTCTTCTTTTTTAGGCAATCTCTCAGAGCATGGAATCCATTTCTGTGGTTCGATTGTAGGAGCATCATCAATATCGTCTTTATAAACCACCTCAACGTATTCATATCTGCCATTTCCTAATGGTTCTAACTGTTCATGGGTTTCCAGCTTATCAGCATCAATCAATCTCATTCCTGTTCACCTCCTCATTTCCCAAATACCATAAGTAACCCACACCAAGCAGAATATTGCTACTACTACATTCATCGTATTTCACTCTCCTTATAGGCAATCCAAAACACTACATAGCACCCTTGATTAGAATCGTATGTAATACTAATAATCTGATGCAAAGATTCTAATCCTTCCCAATTTGGGTCTTGTTCATCAACTGCTCGTTGTATATCATTAGGGTCATTGCAATAATTCCATATGATATATTCCTGTTCTTTTGGTATCATTTTTCTCTCCCTCTTTAATTGTTTACCAACCATCACTAATCATGCCCATTGTATGTAATTCATAATCAAGCTCCTTTGGTTGATAATGGTCACTGCATGGAATCCAACTAGTCGGAAATTCCGAACAGTTCATGGCTTCACTATTTAGCCACTTCAGAAAGTCTTTCTCTGGCATTGACCATAGTTCTGTAGCATATAGTCCAAATATGTTCTTAAACTTGTCTGCATTTGTCATTTTGTTTCTCCTTTCCACGGCTCAGGTAACGGCATCCATGCAGTGACCATTAACTCCAAATAATCTCTGCCGTACCATGTTTCAACATTTTCCTCATAGTACCCGACCATCTGCCCCATATCCGAATTGCACCACACATCAACTCTCGGCTCTGGCAATCTCTCACTACACGGTATCCAATTATTTGAGAACCCTGAATAACTAGACTTTATCTCAATTGTTGGTGCATCTCGAAGAAATTCAATGGCATTTTGCTTGCAGTCTTTATCAAATTGAACTAATTCTCTGCTACTTCCTACAAAATCCGTATCATTAAGCATCTTTTCATCCAATTCCACATCATTTAATAAATTCTCAATTAGCTCCTCTGCATCAATTAATCTCATCTCATTCGCCCTTCTTTTAAGTACTTTTCAATTATATCCAAAGCTATTTCCATTCCGAATATTACAAGTTCTCCATTATCTCGTATAAATTGAGCATGGTATTTACCGTTTTCTCTAGTCTCATCAATGGTTTTCTGAATTTCATCAGTGATTTTTTCAAAGATTGTTACTTCTTTTTCCATAAACGCCACACCGTAATAACGCCTCTTTGATTTTACGAATTCTTCTTTTTAATGCCCTGTTCTTTTTTCTAGGATTTTTTAGCATTGTTATTTCCCATTTTTCTAATCTAAAAATTTCATTAAATAATTTCTCATTGAAAAACGAATTACTGTCATAAAGAAAGGTTATTTCGTGCGTTCCAAAAGCAGTATTCAAAAACTTCGTATCCAACTCTTCTTTAACTTCAGGAAAACTTACTTCTTTTATTTCGCCTATTGAAACCCAGTTACCATTACTATCAAGACTCATTAATATTCCGCTCATTTTATCCCTCACACATCACAATCACGATATCTTTCGTATCATATAATCCAAAAGCATCAACCGCATTGTAAATTAACAGAGCTTCATACCCTTCACAATTATAATCTGGATATGCAAAAAACATATAATCCATACATCCATGCACTTCAATTTCATATCCTTCTTCATCTTTTTGAGGTTCTGGCTTTCCTAGAATAATTTCCGTTTTTAACTTTTCTGCATAAGTCTGTGGGTCTAACCTATCATAAAATAAATCGTAACTATCTCCACCATTTTTTAAATACTCCTCAACATCATCAATAAGAAAATATCCAGTCTTTACGAAATCTGTCTTTGGTAATTCTCGATACGGAAGGATTTTAATTAAATCACTCCACAACTTATCTTTTAATTCCTCTCCATTGTAAGAATAAAATCTATCTTTAAGCGAAGATGCGAAAGACCTTGAGCGTTCAAAAATAGGATGAATCTTTCCTTCATTGTCGTAAGGTCCAATTAATTCGATTTTATCATTGACTTTCTTACCGACGTAATAGTCATAATACCAACTCATTCTTTCTTCCTTTCTTTTATATTTGTATCTTTCTTTATTATGGCAGCGATTATTATAATAATTATTAAAACAATGAAATCTATAATAAGACCAATCCAAATTGGGGACAATACCCACAACCATGACCATTGAATGACCCCACATAGCTTTAATACAATAAAGGTTACTTGTAGTAAGCCTATAAATCCAATTCCGTTTCTGGATGTATTGTTCTCCATTTTTTATTACTCTCCTCACTTTCAAACACTATTTCGATTGATTTTATTTGTCCTATTCCTATATGATTGCCGCACAAATTCATAAAATTCATAAAAGACCCTAATTGAAATTCTGTATATCCGCTTTCATCTTTTTTAGGGAAATGATGATATTCCCGATAATAGATTACTTCGCCAAGTTCTGTTAACTTTACTTTAACCTGCTCGTTTAAATTAATACAAATAGACTTTTGTTCTGCTTCGCTCACTCCTATTCACCTCATCTTTCACATAACCATATTTACATCTATAAGTTCCATTTTTTAAAGATTATCCAATGCCTTAATAATTTTGCCTGCAATCTCTAATGCAGTGTCTTCTGATAGTGACCAATTCTGATATTTTCTATGGCATCCTTCGCATACATACTCATCACCTTCGTGCCGACAATTATCACAATAGGCGTAACACAATTCTTTTTTCAATATCTCACTAATTATGTTAATCATTTCTTTCCTCCCGTGCTTCTTCTACATTTTTTTGATAATTTTTAATGCTATTTCATAATTGTTCATATTTATTTGCCTTCTTTTAACTTGGCTCCACAATTTGGACAAAAATTTGGTTCGTACAGTAAAAAGATATAATCTATGCTGTTACAGAAATCGTCTACCGCCTTTCCACAAAACGGGCATCCAATTCCGCATTGTGAATCTGAACCAACCCACGTACCGACATTTCTGTCGGAAGCATCTGATTTCACAGGTTTTTTATTTAATGGACAATTATCTGGAATCTCTCCCGCATATTCCATCGCTTGTTCATTTGTACAACCATTAATAACAGGACAGCCATGGGATAATGGACAATCAAAGCAAGTCTCCCACTGTTCTGACTTCTCCAATAATTCAATTGCCTCATGCACCGCTATTCCATCATCAAGACTCATAACGAACGGTTTTTCACCGACAGTGTATACTGCGTATCCCGCAAGATTTTTCAGTCTTTCAATAATTTCACGATTATTCATTTTGTTTCCCTTTCTGTTTTCACCTCATACCAATCAGGCAACATCTGGTTTCTTTTGCAGTTTTTGCAAGGCATCATATAGGCGTGTCCTAAGTGAATACAGTTCTTACAAGTTAAGTGCCGTTCTGATTCTACAGATGCAAATGCCATAAATCGGTCAATGATACGCTGATATTCTTCCGCTTCTTCCCATCTTTGCTGATTACAGAGTTTTTCTTTTTGAGCATTCAGGTGAATCCTGATCGTTTCGAAATCATCATCGCTCAACCGTTCTGGTTCTGCGGAAGGTAGCTCTTTAATGTGATAAACAGGTATCCATTCAAGCCCTTCACTAACCATTTTTACTGGCGAATCAATTGCATCCTGTCTGCTAATCATGTCAATCATCTAAATCACCTCTCTCTTGATTAGGATAGTAGACAACCATGTCCCCATTATCGAGCCAAATCGTACAACCTTCTTTTCCGTTCTCAAATAATTCATGACAAACAGGTCTATAGTCTTCAACATTAACAAAAGGAAAACTGTCTTTAAATTTATCTAATATTTCGCTATACGTCATCTGAATTACCTCTCATATCCGCACCGCAATGGCAGAATGGATAATTTTTCGTTACCGTGTTTTTACCATCAGTGATATTTACTAACATTCTTCCGCATACCGAACATACATAGGTATGATTGGTATTTGTAAGTTCAAGCCACCTACCCGTCTTCCGTTCTGGCTCTGCTTTGAGCAACTCCAGTAACTCCTTTATCGCATCTTCTGTGAAATATGCTTCATGGGTAATCTTTATCACGTCAGATTCCAATATTTCTTCGAGATTTCGGATATAATACTCTCTTTTTGTCTCGCTCATTTTTCTTTCCTTTCCGCATCTGAACAGTAATACATAAAAGCGTTATGGATGTTGCACCAGTACCGACCGTCACTAATAGGTTTTTCTCCTTGATGCTTACAATTCTCGCACCGTATAATTTCTGTTTCAGATGGCAATTCAGTCAATACATATTTGACATCTAGTCTATCAAGTAATGTACAATCATATTCTGTGTTGACGGGTGCTATTTTATTTACCGCATCAATTGCCGCTTGTCTACTAATCGTATCACTCATCTTCTTCGCCACTCTCTATCACTTCCCAAAATCCCTGAACATTATCCGCAACCCATTCACAAGCCATATCTGATAATCCGTCCTCTGTTATATCATCAGGAACATCAAAAATGTCGCTTTCTACATCATCGGGATAAAATATCACTTTCATCTGATTCACCTCTCACTTCCGTAATAACCACGGGCACAATTTCGTAATCCTTGCTACACTGTCTACACATGAAATCTAGTTTGGCACGGTCATAATCTTCATATGTCAATGCACGGTCAAAAGATGTTCTCTGTCTTCTAGGAGAATACCTGTAATCCGTTCCGTACACCCACTTCTTTGTTTTTCTATTTCTTATGGCATAAATTCTTCTTTCCTTTCTGCTCTACTGCAAAAATCTTCTGGTTTAGGGCAGTTAAGCACACTTCTTGCACACTCATATATCTGACCAAACTTCTTTGCAGATTCTTCATTTCTCCATTTTTGGATGTGTTTGCAATCTTTGCATTTGACAATTTCTGTTTCTTCTAACAATTCTATAATTTCTTTTACTGCATCAAATGTTAATTCTACAAAATTTAAATCAGCGTTGCTTTTTAATAATCTTATATATCGTTCTCTTTTAGATTCAATCATTCTATTGTCCTTTCATACATGTTCTTTTCTCATATCCCTTTTGCATCTGGGGCATTTATGTGGTAATTCAAGGACGCTAAATTGTTTATTTCCTTTCCACCATTTTGTAATTGTTGGTTGTATTTCAAAACCACACTCTGAACACCAGCAGAAAGCAGATTCGCTTAATACTTCGTATTTACTCATTCACTTTCCAACCCTATATTTTGATTCTAAAGATATTACATAACAAATCTGCAAAATTATTTTCTATTCTAAAATATCAAAATATAAACCGCCCTTGTCACCTATCAAACTACACCCATTTTCATCTTCTTGATAAAAATTATATCCTTTTAAAGACAGTTCCAAAAAGATATAAGGAGTAATTATATCTATTTGTTGATTGCTTTCATAAAATATAACGTCCCAGGTATTTGCTTTACACCGAATAATTTGATTGTTCATATAAATACTTATCAATAATTTCTGATTAGATTCCGTTGAAAGAAACTGTTTTAATTTATCCATTTGCTCTCCTTTATAATTTAATTATTTATTATCAAATATTTATAAGAGGTTTCCCTCTTATAAATATTTTTCGTATTTCTTTAAAAAAGTTGAGGCAACTATTGAAATATTATATTGATTTTTTATTTCGCTTGAATGTTGTCTAATATACTGTTCTTTAGATATATTTAATTCTTCGCTCCTTTTATGTATCATATGTATAATACCAGAACTAATAATAGTTCTAGCTGTGTGATATTTACTTATTCCTAAATAATCTAAGTTTCTAGTAATTGCAGTATATATTCTTCTTCCTTTTCTAAAATCTGAAACTCCATCGCTCCTAGCTGGAGGAATGTCTTTAATTATACATCCATTTTCTGCAAAAGTAACTATTCGCGTTTCTTTTTGCGTAATTGAAAAATACTTATCTTGCTTATTAGCTTCTTTGGCGATATCAATTAATTCATTACTAACAACTGGTGTACGATTACTTAACCGCAAACATTGTTTGTCTTCATCAAAATCTTCTATTTTGCAATTAGCTAATTGAACAAAATCTTTATCTTTACCAACTTCAAATAAAAATAAAAAAATAAATTGATCCCTATAATTAGGGAGCTGATGTATCAAATCTAAAAATTCTTTCCTTGTTACAATACTCTTATCAATGATAGTTTGATTAAGGCATTGTAGCAAAATATCATTATTCATTTCTAGAAAATGATTTTGACTATCTAAAACTAAGTTTTGTTGTAAACACCATTGAGTATACATAGAATATTGAGAATTAATAACTATTAAACTCTCTAAAGAACGACTCCCTAATATTTTATAATACTCAATTATTTCAGGTGTTGTAAAATTAGATAGGTCTTTCCCTAACTCTTCTTCGTAACCTGCAACATTGATAAATTGCCTTTCAAGAAAATTCAAACCAATAATCGTAGTTTCTCTTTTTTCTCTAATATATCGTTGCTTCAACTCTTCATTGTACATTTTGTTCCACCTCCTTTACTAATCGTTCAATGTCCATAATTAAATCCTTACGAAGAGACCTTGAACGAAATTTTTGGTTGTTTAATTTATCACTATTATAAATATATTCTACCGCGGTTCCTAGTTTAGCTTTATTTTCAAGACAATAATACGAAACCAAAATAATAGTTAAAAGTTTAAAAGAATATTTCTCTGTTAAATATTTAGAGTCATACTCTGAAATAATGTTTAAACAATTAGTTACTTCTTTTACAGTATTTATAATAATTATTTTTTCATCTTTCTTTGCCACATGATAAAAATATAATTTGCGAATAATTTCCACTAACTCACTAAAATTAATTAAACCTTCGTTCCTACTAATACTTCCCTTTAAATTACACATTACATTTTCATTAACTCGTGTCGCCACTATTACGGCAGCATCATTTGTATTATAAGAATTAGAATCAATTTTAGACATTTTTGTTTTTTGGTCTTCTTGATGAATAAAACGATTAGCTTTGCTTGTGTCATAAGATACAATTCTAAGTTCCATAGGATAATCAAATTCCTGATTTATATCTCTTGTTTGACACATAGCAATATATCTGTGATACCCATCTAAAATATCAAAATACTTTAACTTGGTGATAATAAGTTTTTTATCATTTTTATTGTAATAAAAAACAGTGGTTTCATCATAAGGAAGATTAAGAGTTATTGTATTTGGAATGTAAGTATCCTCTTCAAAAGATTCTTTAATTTCTTTTATGGCTTTCTTATTAATTGTAATCTTATAATATTCTTTGTCTCCTCTGACTATACGTTGCATAGTTCGCTGAGTATTTACGTTATAATTAATAAGCTGGGCATTTCTTAACATCATTAAGAAATTCACAGAAGAAGCACAAATCCATTGATCCCTTGCAACTTCCATTGCATCTAATATAATTGGAAATTTAATCTGCTCTGGAGGTGTGTATTTTAAGCCCTTATATGTTTTAATTTCAAGGTCATTAAAATAATATTTCAAAGTATGCAAACAAAGATTATTTTCCTTTAGAGCATCAAGCAATATGAATAAAATAAATTCCGTTGCTTCCTGCATAGATTTACGTCCATCAATGTAATCAAGCGTTTCTCCTCTTGGAAAATTATAATTCTCTTTACAATAATCATAAATTATTTTTTTAGTTTGTTTATCTCTTGATACTTCTGCGTTTTTTGACGCAATATAATTTTCAAGGGCTTCTCTTTCTTTTATCATGAAACCACCTCCTTTTTATATTATAATTTAGTTTTTTAGTTAAGTCAAGTTCACTTTAATAAAGACTCCATAATATTTGCTGCTTGACTAGCACGATTATTTTGTCCTCGAATATATTTTTCTGTTGTATGAGGAGAACTATGATTCATACATTTCTGTACAAAATAAATATCCTTAGTTTCGTTATATAATAATGTTCCATATGTTGCTCTTAATTTATGAGGAGAAATATTTTTACCTGTAATATTCTGGGCATATTTTTTTACTAAAACGCCAATAGAATTGCGACTAATTCTGTTTAATCTATTAGAAATAAATAATGCTTCTGTTGGTTCTGGACAATTTATTAATAATCTTTCTCTTTTAACCAACCATTCTTTAAGAGCTTGAACAGTTATATCTGGTAAAGAATAAATCGTCACTTTACTTTCCTTATCTGTTACAATCAAAGTATTATTTTCAAAATTTAAATCTGATAGGTCAATTCTATATAAAGCAGAACATCGAATTCCAGTGGTTAAAAAAACAAGGATTATAGCCTTGTCTCTTTCTTTCCAATTATTTTGCCTTGAAATACTCCTGCTGGAGCCAACTCCTTCATTTACACTTTTTAAATAAGCCTTCATTTCAGTCTCATTTAAGAATCCTTTCTCTCTTTTTTCAATTGTCGTTTGACTTTCTTTCCCAGATGGTCGAGGGATAAAACGCATAGGATTATCTTCCAATGTTTTCCTTGCAACTAAATAATCCCCATATTTCTTAAGGCTCTGATAAGCAATTACTCTATAAGACTTCCCAGAAGGTGTCCCATCTTGCTTAATTTTAGATTTGTTGATGAATTCCAAAAAATCATCAAACTCTAAATCTTTTGGTGGCTTATTAGCCATTTTTAAAAATTTGTCTACCTTTAGTAAATAATTATAAATAGTATCTTCTGAGCTTCCATTCAAAAAATAAGCAAATCCTTTTAAATTTTTATTTTGGTCAATTAATTTTTGTATATTATTATTCTTCCCAGCTAAATACTCTTGCATTCCTGTCATTGCATTACCCCCTTACCATTTTTGAGTCATGATTTCTTGATAAAGATAAGCTACTTCTGACGTTACTTCTGGTGAAAGAACTTCTGCCGCATCATATTTCTTTATTTTATCCCTTTCTTTATAGGTAATGAATTCGGTCCAACAGCTTCCTTCTTTGTATAAATCACTCTTGGAGAACCATTTTGGATGCTCTATCATATTATAATTTTTGTAACAACATATTACTGCGTAGCGGTCGTCGTCTTTCCAATCTCTCATAAGTGGTTGGTCATATTTTACAAGTACGTAAGCATACTTATTATCAATCTCATAATAAACTTTACCTAATTTGTAAAGCCCCATTTCACAAGCTAATTTCTGTTTATATGTTTGCGGACAATATATCGGATACCCAGCAAACCCTTTTTTCTTTGCTTCTTCTCTAATACGTTTGTTTATCTCATGCCATGCTATGCTTGGTAGATGTTCTAAATTCATTCCTGTTCTTGGGTTTCTAAGCCAACCATCTGACATATAGACTGTTTCTCCTGTTTTTATGTAAGTATATTTGCCTCTATCAATTGGATATGCAACGACCCAAGGTTTTGTTTTAGCAGCTTCTAAAGCCCTCTTTCTATTCTCTCGTATCGTAGTCCCTGTTCCAAGTGCGTTTATTGCCATAGCTCCAAATCCAAGTATTGTTGCGATTGTTCCTATCATTGTAAGTCTCCTTTTGTTAAAAATACTTCTTCTTTTTGTGGTTTTATATTAGTTAGCTCTGATATTAAATATAATATATTTCCTTCAATTCTTCCATAAATTATGTATCGATAATTACTTTTTAATAATATTTCTTTTGCTCTCATTTTCGCTAATTGCAAATATATTATTTTTTCTTCTTCTTCAATAGGGACAGTTATTTCTTTTTCCTCTAATCTAGAACATAAAATCATAATAATACCCCCTTAGGATCTCTTAACCTCCACAAACTTTTTAATCTGTTTACACTTAGGACAATAGATATCTTTTATATGTCCTTTTTCTCTTTGATTTTTAACTCTTGGTAATGGCATATCTGTACCACATTCTGTACAATAAAAATCTGAAATCGTAAAGTTTTTTCTTCCCATATTATATCACCCTCTTTCTTTTCCGTCAATTTAATTTAATTATTACTACATTACTTCGCCAAGCATTATTTCTATTGTTCCTGCTTGTGTTTCAATCATAGCGTAAGTAGAATCATCTGTAATATATGACGTTCTACAATTCTTAATATAATTGCAATACGCTTCTTCAATTTTTTGTTTACCTTCTGTTAAACTATTTACGAAATACACCTTTGCCTGTGTGGTATAACTATTAACAACTACAACTGTCATATTTTAGCATCTCCTTTCAGTTATTTGATGTATTATAGTTATACCACACATATGTTTGGCTAGTCAAGCAAAACAAACATAAGTTCTTACGCTGCTTTTGCTCTCCAATCTTCAACCAGATTTCTTAAAGCTTTCTCTACCTGTCTCCAAGTATATTTAGTTACATATTTTTCACCTAAATCAACCCAAGTAACTTCAAATCTTTTACTATCAGTACTTAATCCAATAACTTCCTGAATAGAATTGCTTGTAGGACAACTCCATCCACCAAT
>Ga0247611_10000936_pt1 | contig 55404 bp, 41 predicted proteins | sample 177DNAGHGhighgp2_FD_192422 | JGI IMG/M metagenome (GOLD analysis project Ga0247611, IMG submission 192422) | Sheep rumen microbial communities from Palmerston North, Manawatu-Wanganui, New Zealand - 1770 DNA GHGhigh gp2 | ecosystem: Host-associated > Mammals > Digestive system > Stomach > Rumen... | reverse complement strand
CCCGACGTGACGCTCTGCGTCGATGGGGTCACCGTGACTACCGGTGCCGCCAGTGCCATTACCGTAATTGTGCCCGTCAAGACGTTCGACGTCTTGCCGTTCTTCGTCGCAGAGAGGCTGACATTGTGGACTCCAACTGATGACGGCACTCCGCTCAACGTGAACGTATGCGATGCCGTCACTGGACTGATGCTGATGCCCGACGGAAGACCCGTCGCGGTCAGAGTCACGAGCGAGTCACTCTCGATAACCACATTGCTTATTGCATTGGTCTCCTTCACCGTCTGCGTCAGGCTGCCGGACACAATGCTCAACACTGGAGCCACCACAGGCTTCGCCGTAACCGTCAACGTCGACACCGATGCCGTCGAGGTCTTGCCGTTCTTCGTCGCAGTCACACTGATGCTGCTCACGCCCGTCGCAGTCGCTGTACCGCTCACCGTCAAGGTCTTGCCGTCGTTCGTCGATGAAAGACCCGACGGCAGCGTCGATACTTCGAAGCTTACATCCGACGAGTCTGACGTGAATACAATCGGTGTAATCGGCGTGCCCGACGTGACGCTCTGCGTCGACGGGGTCACCGTGACTACCGGTGCCTGCGGCTCAAAAACAACTATGGTACCCGTGATTGGAATGGAAGTTAATCCATTCTTCGTAGCGGTGATGGAATAGACGTAGTTACCTGGAAAGAGCGGTGTTCCGGACAACGAGAAGCGGTTTCCTCCTTGTTCGGTAAGGATAATTCCAGTCGGCAGACCCGTTGCCTCTATCTCTGTGTGCGATAAAACGGAATCAGAGATAAACGTGACAACTGGCATGGTCCTGTTGACAATGACCGAGACGTCGGACGACGTTTCAAACGTCAGCACTGGAGCAGCTTTCGGTTTGAGTACTTCGATATTGACTGTTACAGGAGTCGACGTCAACCCGTCAGCCTCGGCTGTAACATCAAAGGTGTATGTTCCCGTCTGTGAAATGTTTCCTGTTATGGTAAGCGTCTTTCCCGATACTGACTGTGAAAGTCCGGATGGCAAGTTCGTAATCGCAAATTCAGCATCTATGTCCGAGGTAATGCTGATGCTTCGGATGGCAGAACCGGCCTCGATGGTCTGCGTCACATTGCTTGATGTTAATACCGGAGCCTGGTCCGTCTTTACAAGTACTGACACTGGCAGAGCATCGGACGACTGAAGACCGGCATTGGCCACTACGGAAAATGAGTTGTATCCAATCGTCGTCGGCCTTCCGTTGAAATATAGTGTATTACCCGTCTGCGTCATGGTGATGCCGTCCGGCAGGGTGGCAGGATCTATTGTCCAACTTTCCGCATCTGCGTTTGTCGACCAGACGGAGATTTCTTGAATGGCATCTCCCAATGTAATGGCCTGTATCGTATTCCGTCCCTTCAAAACTGGTACGGATGCTTCGCCCGGTGCTACCGTGAGAGTTATTGTAAGAGGATCGGATACAAGGCTTCCTCTCGTTGCCGTCACGTCAATAGAGTATGTTCCGGCTGTCACCGGCGCTCCACTGATGGATATTTTGTCTCCTTCTGTTTGCGCCGTGAGACCCTCCGGCAATTCCGAAGGTGTCAAATCAAAGACAACATCCGACCCGTCTGCCGTGATGACAACCGGCACAATATCTTCGCCAACCTTGACACCCTGCGTAAGATTTAAACCCGAAAGGGTCGGAATGACAACCGGAGTCGGTGGATCTACTGGTTCGGTGTCGTCTTCTTTCTTCGATAACGTTAGGCACAAGTCCGAAAAGAGCGTCGTGGTAGCACTCCCCCGGGCTATCCAAAGGTATGACGTAGGCGAGGTTGGAGTCAGGTCGATGATCTCACCAGAAGTGACAAGCGACGAGACCGCAACAGACTGCGGCTCCTGATCAGGCGCATATTTTACAAAAATGTGGTCGTGCGTTCCTTCTTGATAACGGTTCATGCGAACACGCACGGATGCAGCTCGGATCAATGTATCCGGATGCGCAGTTAGGTCAATGGCAAACCAGTTGGTGTTGGTACCGAATGCCATGCCGTCATCCGACCAACTGAGAGCTACCGTGACACCATCCGACTTATACGGATTACAGGTTACGTCTGTCGTAAGAAGAGGAGATTGAATACCACCGTTGCATCGGTCCGGCATCTCCCCGAGCTCGAGGTTTACACACTGTACAATCGGAAGTTGAAGAACCGCAGGAGCCGCAAAGGTGATACTGTCTACCTGACGACGCAGGACCGCTTTTTGGTTGCGGTATAGCAAGATGTCTCGCTCTCCAGAGAAGGTGACGCTGTCAGCAGAACTCTCCGCAGTGGGCGTGCCGCAATTCCAGGTCCACATCTCCGTCTGTGCAAAAGACAAAGCAAACAAAGGAAAAATAAGCAGGACAAGAATCTTTCTCATATCATGAATGATAAATGAATACAGTTAAATTAAGGAGAGGATGGCTTCTGAGGTCTTTTATTCCTTTATAAATTTGAACATACGGTTCTTCCCAACCTTGAGAAGATAGGTCCCATTCGCAAGCGACGATACGTCAACTGAAGTCCGTCCCACCTGCTCCGCACGAACGGAGAACAACTCTGCTCCCTGTAGGTTGAGAACTGACAGAGTTCCACCGTTGATGCCTTCTATGTTAAGGATCATCTTCACCGGATTGGGATAAACCCGAATTCGCGACGAAACCAACGATTGCTCGTCCGAAGTCGGAATCTTTTCCGTGAAGTCAAGATGTCCGACAAGTTCTCGAGACGTTGCCGATCGTAGGGAACTACCGTCTTTCCCGACTATTCTCATAACACCCGATTGTGTCAGGTCAATGCTTTGTACCATTGCCATATCATAAGCCTCCTCTTCCGAACCATCCTGCCATACGATGCGGAGATCAGCAGAATAAGCGTGCGTAGAAAATAGCAATGAAGAAAGAAACAAAATCAAATAGCCTAGTCTTTTCATGTTTAATAATAATTGTTTTTTATTTACAAAGATAATGATGCACATAATACATAACTCAATCTGCAATTCTGTCGTACAAAGATAGATAAATATCAAGGACGTTGTAAAAAATACTTTCTTACAATACGTCCTTTATTATCATTGTCTGATACGAGTATATAACTACCATTTTTACATATAACATCTGATATCCTGCCTCTGCCCAGGAAATTACCAGACGTATCATACACAATCCATACGCGTTCCTTATCTTCCATGTACGTTTCGTCAATAGGTGAAATCGTTATTTGTTCCAATAACTGTTTCCATCCTTCGGCTGTCTGATACAATTCCTCTGAGCTGCTACGTAGTATCACAGAAGTGGGAACTACTTCTGAAAATGTTGAAGATGAAGCTCTTGGTGGTGTCAATGCATAACATGTAACATTCTTAAGATTAACGCATCCGGCAAAGGTTCCCGATCCTAATTCTACCAAGTTATTGGTTTCAAGCAAAACAGTTTCTATCGTTTGATTGTCTGCAAACAAGCCATCTGTCAAGGAAACTATCCAGCAATCCCGTTCTCGATATTTAATGACTGCTGGTATATATAATTCTGTTCTATTTGACTCTGTATCCTCAACTGCCTGTAAACGAAGCGCACCCCCACGTGTACACCCCAACACTTCACATTTCAAGTTTGTTATACTATCCTCCACAAACGGTGTTTCCCATATCATGTCGAAGTCCTTCCAATTCTTTTCTGCTGCATATTTCGTTTTACTGCCCTTTGGTACAATCAACAAAATATTGCCCAGTTCATATTTTAGCAGATCATCAACCATTAGCTTGGGCGGTCGTTCCGAACGACTTTTAACCCATATCAGCCCAGTGCACTCTGTCATATTCAGCGTAGTAATTCCTTTAGGTAAGACAAGTCCCTGCAAACCATTTGTCGCATCAAATGTTTTTTCGTCTATTGCAGTGACTGGCAAACTATTACCTTCGACTAAAACACTATCTGGAATAGCAACAATTCCAGCGTATTTTTCACCATTTGCACGAGGAATCATCTTGGCACTCTCCCCTCCTATTTCATAATCTATACGGACGCCGTCTTCATTGTTAATTATAACCGATTTGGCGAAACATTCAGGTATAAAAAGGGTCAAGAAGAAAAGAACAAGTTGCCATCTATTCATAACCATTTTCCTTTCTATTTTTCCGATTCTCAAAAATAAATAAATCAAATGAGAATAAACGAATCACAAAGATGCTATAAAACACAATCTATGTTTTTCTACCCATAAAATATATCTTTTTTGTTATATTTGTAAAGTTGGGTTACTCATTAGTTTGTAAAGATGTTCGATAAAAAACAGGACATATATCTCCCTGCCGAATGGGAAAAACAAAGCGGCGTACAACTGACATGGCCTCATGAGAAAAGCGACTGGAGCAATGAAAACATGGAAGATGTAGTGAAGTGTTTCGCTTCTATTGCAGCTGAAATATCAAAGCGCGAACCGGTTTTAATTGTCTGTAACAACAAGGAGTTGACAAAAAAACAACTTCGAATGGATACGAACATAGATAACGTAATAATGGTACAAATTGAGAGTAATGATACTTGGGCTCGAGATCATGCAGCCATATCTGTCTTATCCAAAGGGGAAAAAGTCTTGTTGGACTTTCGATTCAATGGGTGGGGAATGAAATTTGCTGCTGACAAGGATAATCTGATCAGCAGACGTCTGATGATGGAGGATGTTTTTGAAGAAGACGTAAACTTCATAACAAAACAAGATTTTGTCTTAGAAGGAGGTAGCATAGAGAGTGATGGAAACGGGACTTTACTGACAACATCATCGTGTCTTCTATCAGAAAACCGAAACGAACATGTAGGACAGAATGGAATAATGGAAGAACTGATGAATGATTTTGGCCTCGATGAGTCCAATGATATCTTGTGGATCAACAACGGAGCGATTGATGGTGATGATACCGATGGCCACATTGACACACTAGCACGATTAGCACCTGATAACACCATCGTATATGTACAGGAATTGAATGAGGAAGCTGAAGACTATTTCGACATGAAACTCATGGAAGATGAACTGCGGACTTTGAAAAACAAAGAGGGAAAACCATATCGATTAATTCCTTTGCCGACAGCAAAAGCATTGACTGATGACGGAAAAATTCTGCTGGACGCTCAAGGAGGTCCAGTGCCTGCAACATACGCAAACTATTTGGTCATCAATGATGCCGTCCTTGTTCCTACGTATAACAACCCTATACTTGACAAACTTGCTTTAAAACAAATTGGTTCAGCCTACAAAGACAGAGAAATCATTGCTATTGACTGTCGTATACTCACACGTCAGCATGGTTCGCTACACTGCGTAACAATGCAATATCCAGAAGGTTTTCTGCAAAAAAAACAAAAATAAGAGACTTATTTTATTATTACGGATATGAAGATCGCTTTGATACAACAAGCCAATAGCGCTGACATACAGCACAACAAAGAACGATTGAAGCAACAAATACGAAAGGCAGCCGAGTTAGGAGCCGATTTGATTGTTCTTCCAGAACTACATAACACCCTGTACTTCTGTCAAACTGAAGACGTTCATCATTTTGATTTATCCGAAACAATTCCAGGACCAACAACTGATGAGTTTGGCTCATTAGCAAAGGAAACAGGGTGCGTTCTCGTACTTTCTCTGTTCGAACGCGTCTTACCTGGAATCTATCATAATACTGCCGTTGTCATCGAACACGATGGAAACATTGCTGGAACCTACCGAAAAATGCACATTCCTGACGATCCAGGTTTTTACGAGAAATTCTATTTCACTCCTGGAGACAAAGGTTTTGATCCAATAGATACTTCCGTTGGGCGTCTAGGGGTGATGGTATGCTGGGATCAATGGTATCCAGAAGCTGCACGACTGATGGCATTGAAAGGCGCAGAAATTCTTATATACCCGACAGCCATCGGTTATGACCCACGCGATACTCATGAAGAACAACAACGCCAGAAAGATGCATGGATGACTATTCAGAGGGGACATGCTGTAGCAAATGGAATATACACTGCTTCGTGCAACAGGACCGGGCTTGAATTGGATCCAAGTGGCAAAAGCGATGGTATTCTCTTCTGGGGTTCTTCTTTCATTACAGGACCACAAGGCGAACTAATTCAACAATTAAAAGAGGATTCAGAAGAAATTCTCATAGCCGAAATAGACAGGGGAAGAATGGAGGATGTAAGACGTATTTGGCCTTTCTTTCGAGACCGAAGAATTGATGAATTCGAGGATCTGTGTAAAAGAAGCATTAAGTAAACGTCAACATTTCTTCTGAAGTAGGAATGTTAGTTGATTTCAACTGCTTCATAAAGAAAAATATTTCAATGGAGGTTTTATGGATAAAAACAAAGAAAGAAACTTCAAAGAGATAGCTGACGGATATTCAGCAAAAGAGGCTATATCAGAAGCAAAACGATGTCTGAACTGCAAGATACCTCAATGTGTAAAAGGATGTCCGATTGAAAACGACATCCCTGCGTTTATCCATCAGATATCCATGGGTAACATGGGAAACGCACTGGAGATTATCAACGAAAAAAGCAATCTGCCAGCAATATGCGGCCGTGTCTGCCCTCATGAAAAACAATGCGAAGGACACTGCGTAATGAACAAAAAGGGAACTCCAATCCGCGTTGGAAAACTGGAACGTTTTGCAGCTGACTTCGACTCCGAAGTTGGTCTGATACGCGAAAAAGTCACGCCGAAGACAAGAGGGAAAGTTGCTATCATTGGTAGCGGTCCTGCTGGATTAACTGTAGCTGGAGACTTAGCTCGCATGGGGTTTAATACTGTCATATACGAGAAAGAAGCCGAACCTGGCGGGGTATTGCTGTACGGCATTCCTGGATACAGGTTACCTAAGGATGTAGTAAAACAGGAAACTGACAAAATCGAAGCCCTGGGGGTAACATTTATCACAAATTGCATGATTGGAACGGATATTACAATCGATGAAATGTTCAATCATGGGTTTGATGCTGTGTTTATCGGAAGTGGTACCGCCATACCAAAAACATTGGATATTCCTGGCAAAGAAGCAAAAGGGGTCTTGCAGTCATCATACTTTCTTCGAATGGTCTCTCTCTACAACAACCAGTCTCTTTCCTTGGACGAAGTACCTATTAAAGCAGGAGACATTGTTGGAATCATCGGTGCAGGAAACGTTGCAATGGATGCAGCGCGTACTGCGATGCGAATGGGAGCAAAAAAAGTTACCGTATATTATCACAAATCAGAAGAGGACCTGACTTGCAACAAATCAGAATATACAGAAGCTCTCTCTGAACACGTCCAGTTCGCTTGGAACTCGTCCGTAACAGAATTTCTGTCTTCTGAAGGTCGCCTGACCGCCGCACGAATATCTACTCAAGAAGGAGAAAAAGTTGTCAATGTAGACAAATTTCTGTTTGCTGTCGGCAGCAGGCCAGCCAACCGTATTGTTGCATCTACAAAAGGTATTGATGTTAATGACGCAGGATATGTAATTACCCGTGAAAGGCCATACGGAATGACCACTCGTCACGGCGTATTTGCAGGAGGAGATGTTGTACACACACCTCAAACGGTAGTTCTGGCAATGAGAGATGCAAAGAAAGTTGCACAAGGTATTGCACAATACGTTGATGCAAAAAAACTTTTGGAAGATTAATTTTTTATACGAACTATAACATACCGTAATTTGTGGTATAAATAAGATTCCCCGAAGTTTTTTCTTCGGGGAATCTTATTTATGACTTTTTTTTGATTCTTTTTTTTATTTAGCGCTTCAACACTTGATGAACATCATTTCGTACTGAATTAGCATTAAAACCAAATTTTTCATCCAAGACAGTATATGGTGCAGAAAATCCGAAATGGTCAAGTCCAAAAACCACCCCGTCTGCTCCGACCACACGTTGAAGGCACCCAGGAAGACCAGCGGTAAGTCCCATAACAGGAACACCGCGAGGAATAACGGAATTACAATAAAGATCATCCTGTTGTAGGAAAAGTCCCACAGACGGGACCGACACTACATTCGCTCGGATTCCATCCTCTTGTAAGAGTGGTATTGCTTCGAGTAATGTTGCAACCTCCGAACCATTAGCTACAAGAATAATATCTGGATTCTTTTCTTCTCGTACAACGTAAGCTCCACGTTGAACCTTTAATGCTCGTGAATAATGGTCATCTATGTTTCGGATTCCTTGACGAGAGAGAATGAGAGTCGTCGGAGTAAACGTATTTTCCATCGCAAGTTTCCAAGAGACAGTAGTCTCGTGAACATCTGCTGGACGAAGTACAAGCATACTGTTTCTACCACTATGATTCTTCAACTCTTCCAGCAGACGTACTTGGCTTTCTTGTTCAATAGGCTGATGTGTTGGCCCATCCTCTCCGACCCGAAACGCATCGTGCGTAAAGACGTACTTAACTGGCAACTCTTGTAAAGCAGACATACGCATCGCAGGCTTCATGTAATCACTGAAGACAAAGAACGTAGCACAAACAGGTATGATGCCACCGTGAAGTGCTATTCCGTTCATAACACAAGCCATTGTCAACTCACTTACACCAGCTTGAAGGAATCCTCCTGAAAAATCTCCCTTTCGAAATGCATGCGTTTTCTTAAGAAAACCATCTGTCTTATCAGAATTGGAAAGATCTGCTGACGAAACAATCATATTTTCAATCTTCTCTGCAAACACTTCAAGTACTTTGCTTGATGCAACTCGAGTTGCTTTGTTTGCAGCCTGTTCTATGCTTGAATAATCAACATCCGCAACTTGACCACTAAAGAATTTTCTAAGCTTCAGTGCCAAATCTGGATGTTTTACTTCCCAATCATGTTGTGTTTCATATCGTTTTTCAACAATTTTCTTCAATTGAAGTTCACGTTCAGCGTACAACTGACGAGTTTCATCAAATATAACAAACGGGTTTTCTGGATCTCCGCCAAGATTGCAAATAGTTCTCTCTACATCGACTCCTGCTGCTGATAAGGGTTGTCCGTGCGTTGATATCAGACCCTCCATCGAACTTCCATCTGACGCAACAGCCCCTTTGGCCATAATCGTATGACCTATGATAAGTGTTGGTTTTTCCGTCTCTGCCACCGCCTTCTCCAATGCATCTGATATGGCTTTGGCATCATGTCCATCAACATCAAGAACGGACCACCCCCAAGCCTGGTATTTTGCAGCAGTGTCTTCTGTTGTTACGTCTTCAACTCGAGTGGATAACTGTACTTCATTGGCATCATAATACATAATCAGATTTCCCAACCCTAGTGTTCCAGCCAAACGACCGGCTCCTTGAGAAATCTCTTCTTGAATACCACCATCACTTATATAAGCAAATGTTTTATGAGCCATCCACTCACCAAATCGCGCAACAAGGAAACGTTCCGCAATAGCTGCTCCAACTGCCATCGTGTGTCCCTGTCCTAAAGGTCCTGATGTATTTTCGATTCCTCGGCTCACATTGACTTCCGGATGACCTGGTGTCGCACTCCCCCATTGTCTGAATTGACGCAAATCATCCATCGAGTATTTCCCAGTAAAGGAAAGTACTGAATATAACATAGGAGACATATGCCCTGGGTCCAGAAAAAAACGGTCTCGATTAATCCAATCAGGATGTTGGGGATCATATACCAAGTATTTTGAGAAGAGTACATTAATAAAATCTGCTCCTCCCATAGCTCCTCCTGGATGACCGGACTTAGCCTTTTCTACCATTGCAGCCGTTAGAATCCTAATGTTATCAGCCGCTCTATTGAGTGTTTCTATTGAGTTCATTGTCAGTTTTTTGTTTCCTGTTTTAAATGCCCTTTGTTTCCATCTCTTCCTTCAAATCAATTTCTTCCCTGTTCGGTCCATAAAATTTATATTGAAGAAATCCGAGCTTCTGCGATGGAATGACCTTGCATCCGAATCCATACTTCATTTTCCACCTCATTTCCTCAGAAAAAAAACCCTGTTTGATATAAGCAGCAACATAAGGATGAACATGAAGAGTAAATTTTTTTATTCCCAGTTTATTGACCATTATGGCAATTTTGCTTTCCAACTGATCGGTAAATAGAATGGAGGGTTTAATCCTTCCCTTACCATAACAAGTGGGACAGGTCTCTTCTACATCTACAAAAGTAACAGGACGTACTCGTTGACGCGTGATTTGCATGACGCAAAACTTACTCAAAGGCAATACATTATGTTTTGCCCTGTCGTTCACCATCATAGCACGCATATGATCATATAGGGCTCTTTTATGCTCGCTCTCTACCATATCTATAAAATCGATAGATATAATACCTCCCATATCGCGAAGACGAAACTGACGTGCAATTTCTTCAGCTGCTGCCATATTGACATTTAGCGCATTCTCTTCTTGTCCATTGGCTGATTTATTTCGGTTGCCGCTATTGACGTCTATCACGTGCATTGCCTCTGTCTGCTCTATAATGAGGTATGCACCATTCTTAAAAGGTACTATCTTACCAAACGAAGACTTTATCTGCTTTGTTATATTGTATTCGTCAAAAATAGGTAGATTTCCTTTGTAGAGCTTTACTTTCTCACTCGAAGATGCATCAATTAAACCTATATAACTTCTGATTTCATCATAATAGGATTGATTGTTGACAACAATCGAGTCAAACGAGGAATTGAATATATCTCGAATAATGCCTATTGTTCGGCCTATTTCCTCATTTACGCGCGTAATACCTTTCGATTGTTGTGTTTTTCGAACAGCATCATTCCATCTACCCAACAGAACCTTAAGCTCGTTATCTAATTCCGCTGCTCCTTTATTTTCTGCCACAGTCCGAATAATCACACCAAAATGATTCGGTTTCAGACTCTGTATCAACTGCTTGAGGCGCAGACGTTCTTCTTTAGCCTTTATTTTTTGCGAAACGTTGACTTTATCCGAAAAAGGAATGAGGACAAGAAATCGACCTGCAATAGAAATCTCTGAAGTCAAACGTGGTCCTTTAGTCGAAATCGGTTCTTTTGCTATTTGAACAAGAATCTCCTGTCCTGTCTTTAATACGTCAGAAATTGTACCATCTTTCGACAGCTCGGTTGCAAGAATTTTCTTGCCAATAATGGGTGTGTGACGACGATCACCCAAAGCTTGACGAGTAAAATTCTGAAGAGATAAGAAATGCGGACCCAAATCTAAATAATGCAAAAATGCATCTTTTTCGTAACCCACATCTACAAATGCCGCATTTAGTCCCGGCATCAGTTTTTTTACCCTTCCCAAATAGATGTCCCCCACAGCAAAATCATTCGACAACATGCTTTCCTTGTGGACTTCAACCAAACGCTTGTCCTCCAGCAAAGCTATCGTAACCTCTGCGGCCTCTACATCTATAACCAATTCACAATTCACTTCTCTGCTTTTCAAACTATGTTTTTCCTAAAAAAGAAGAAACAAACCTAATGTTCTTTTTCGGAGGACTTTAAGTTTGTTTCTTTTTCCTTTCAAGAAACGAGCATCTTTCTTAAGGCACTCATTTCCCAAGACCTTAAGCAACAGACTATTTGTTCTTCTTATGTCTGTTCTTTCTCAGTCTTTTCTTACGCTTATGCGTAGACATTTTATGTCTTTTTCTTTTCTTTCCGCTTGGCATAATAGTATATTTTTATTATATTATTAGAATTTTTTTCGAAACACTCCTTAATTTTTCACGAAAAACAACAGCCGATTTTAACCTGATGTTCCCAGTGTCTTATTTTACCATGGCACTGAAGGTCTTGGCAGGTTTAAAAGCAGGAATGTTATGCTCTGGAATCTCAATAGCCGTATTCTTTGAAATATTGCGTGCCGTTTTCTTTGCTCTCTTTTTGACAATAAAACTGCCAAATCCTCTCAAGTAGACATTTTCATTCTTTGACAAAGAACCCTTTACCTGCTCCATGAAGGATTCCACACTTCTCAACACCGTCAACTTGTCAATACCCGTTTCTTTTGCAATCGCATTAACAATTTCTGCTTTTGTCATTTTCTATATATTTTGTATTTATTTATCAAACTCTCTTTCTGGTTATGCATAAGCACTCCATACTCATACACTTACCATTTTGGGTTTGCAAATGTAGAGTTTTTATTTTACCCAGCAAAAAAAACTCCCCTAAATTTGTATGCGTTTTCTAACATCACAAACGATTGATTCTTATGTCGACAAACGATACGTTTTTCCCAATTAACACCTTTCAGAAAAAATTGCACGAATGGTATGCTGCCAACCACCGGTCTCTCCCCTGGAGAGAAACGAAAGACCCATATTTGATTTGGTTGTCCGAAATTATCCTTCAACAAACAAGGGTGGCTCAAGGGACTGAATACTACCTTCGGTTTGCTTCTCGATGGCCGACGCTCCAATCTTTAGCCATGGCAAAAGAACAAGATGTACTGAAAGAATGGCAAGGATTAGGATATTATTCCAGAGCTCGTAATTTGCTTACTGCAGCAAAAAATATGTTTGCCACTTTCGGAAAATTCCCCGACTCTTATGAGGAAATCCTGCATCAAAAAGGCATTGGACCTTATACTGCCGCCGCTGTATCGTCGATTGCATACGACTTGCCTTATGCTGTTCTTGACGGCAATGTCTTTCGATTTGTTTCCCGACTTTTCGGCATAGCAACGCCTATCGACTCAGTCGCTGGGAAAAAGGAGTTCTACAAAATGACTGAATCTTTACTTGATAGAACAAATGCAGGGCTACACAACCAGGCCATGATGGAATTCGGTGCTGTCCAATGCATTCCGACACGTCCCGAATGCTCTGTCTGCCCTTTCCAATCATATTGCGTTGCACTTTCCAATCATTCTGTTAACAGTTTGCCTGTTAAAACAAAAAAAAACAAATCTAAGGATCGCTTTTTTAATTATCTGTTCCTCTCTGAAAAATCAGAAAACAACGTTTTTACATTGCTGCAAAAACGAACGGGAAAGGATATATGGAAAAATCTCTACGAATTCCCATTAATTGAGTCGGACCATTGTTTTACTGACTTCGAACTTCTACACCAAGGGAACCTCCTGTCTCTTTTTCCCGAAGCAGACAATCCCACCATTCTTTCGCCCTCTTTTTCCATTCGACACGTCCTTTCGCACCAAAACATATATGCCCGATTCTTTTCTATCAGTTTAACAAATTTGCAAGCACCACATGGATACCTTAAAATTCCGATTTCTGCCATCGACACATATCCCATTTCTCGTCTGACTGAAATCTTTTTGGACTCTTTCCTCTCTCAAATCCAAAATAGTCAGTAAATTTACACCCGTTTTTTAGTTTTATTCTGAATAAAGATTAAGAACTTTATGTCTCTGAACAAAGTTATTCTGATTGGCAACGTAGGGCGCGAACCCGATGTAAAATATTTCGATACAGACAGTGCAGTTGCTAATTTTACATTAGCCACTAACGAACGCGGATACACCCTATCCGATGGAACACAAATGCCAGAAAGAACCGATTGGCATAATATTGCTGTCAGACGACGCGACCTCGTTTCGTTTGTTGAACGATATGTCCACAAAGGTAATCTGGTGACAGTTGAAGGAAAAATACGCTACCGCGAATACATGAAAGGGGACATAAAACACTTTGTAACAGAAATCATTGCTGAAAAAGTCGATTTTTTCAACATCGTACGGAAAACAGAAAACAATAATACCGATACTGGCAGCAAAATAACGGAATAAGAATCTACAGTTTTGCTTCCTCAAACTAATCTCCTTTTTATTTTGGCTTCTTTTCCTATACAGTTTTTAGGTTTCGATTTCTCTTCCTATCTCTCTTTCTCCGCCACTATTCTCTTTCTACTTCTTTCGGCTTTTATGTCTGCATCCGAAGTCGCTTTTTTTTCTTTGACTCCAGCCGACATCCAGATTTTACAGAACACCGATCGCAGAAATGACAAGTTGGCCCTGAATTTAATCTCAAATCCTCAACGTCTACTTGCCACAATCCTGACTGGCAACAATCTGGTAAATATCACCATCGTCATTCTTTCTACCTTCACCACTCATCGCATCTTCAATTTTGGAGAACATGCTATCTGGGAATTTATTTTCCAAACCGTATTCATAACATTTCTTTTACTTCTCTTCGGTGAAATTATCCCTAAAATATATGCCACCTTCTCACGACTGGGTGTTGCGAGAAGACACGCTCCCATCCTTTATGCATTCTCATCTCTGTTCTATCCTGTATCCAAAATCCTGATAGGAACTTCTGGCATCTTCAGCAAAAAATTGGAAAAAGCCCACCATACATCCATTTCCGTTGACGAACTGTCTACAGCATTAGAACTCACCAGCAAAAACGAAAAAATATCCGAAGAGAGCGAACTGCTCAAAGGCATTATCAATTTCGGTAACATTTCTGTCAACCAGGTGATGACTGCCCGTTTGAACATGACATGCCTCAACATCTCCTCTCCCTTCAAGAAAGTCCTTAGTCTTGTAGCCGAAACCGGATATTCTCGCATCCCTGTATTCAGCGGTTCTGAAGATAATATACGCGGTATTCTCTATGTCAAAGATCTGTTACCTCATCTTGACAAAGGAGACAATTTTCGTTGGCAGTCTCTGGTTCGTAATGCGTATTTCGTACCAGAAACCAAAATGATCGATGACCTCCTGACAGACTTCCAGAAAAACAAGATTCACATAGCCATTGTTGTGGATGAATACGGCGGAACTTCCGGAGTAGTCACAATGAAGGACATCCTGGAAGAAATCATAGGTAATATCAGCGACGAATACGACGACGAGGAACCCACACTATATCATAAATTAGGTCCGTCTTCATACCTTTTTGAAGCGAAAATTCCTCTCAATGACTTTTTTCGCATCGAAGGTATTTTCGAAGATGACTTTAACGATCTTTCCGATGAAGTCGAAACCCTGGCTGGACTGATTCTCGAAATAAAAGGCGAGATACCTGTCAATAAGGAAAAGATTCTTTACAAGAACTACGAGTTTCTGATCGAAAGAGCGGACAACCGTCACATCGTCTCTGTTCGGCTCAATATTCTCCCACACGAAACTTCCACTCAAAACAAACAATGAAACATATTCTGCTCGTAATTTGCGCTGCCATTCTGTTTGTTTCGTGTTCACACGAGACTCCTAAACCTTATGGATATTTCCGAATCGACCTTCCTCAGCATGAATACATATCCTACGATAGCATTTACCCTCCATGCTCCTTTGATGTGTCCGCTTTTTCGCAAGTTATAAACCGCAAGGCTCGGGACGGAAAAAGCGAATGGATTGACATTGTATATCCGTCTCTGAATGGTCGTATTTATTGTAACTACACAGACATAAATGGAAATTTCAGGGCTCTGAGTGAGGATAGTCGTAATCTCGTTTACAAACACACCGTGCGGGCCGATGCAATCATCGAACACCCTTTTGAAAACCAAGAAAAACATGTTTATGGTATTCTCTATGAAATAACAGGTAATGCAGCATCACCAATTCAGTTCATCGTAACCGATAGTACCCGTCACTTCCTTCGTGGCTCGCTCTATTTCAACAATACCCCGAACGCCGACTCGATTGCACCCGTTACCGCATATATCGAATCCGACATTCGACATCTTATTGAATCTGTCAATTGGAAATAAAAGATTCCAGATGCCGCTGCTGAAAATATTCCACCCCACTACTGATAGCCAGATAGGCATCTGGAAAATATCCGAATCCACTTCGGAACTATCCGCCATGCTTCCTCACGAAATTTTGAACGACGATCTTTTTAGTCTTATTTCTGCACCCTCTCGCCGTAAGGAATTTCTTGCTGTCAGATGCCTTCTGCAAAAGATGACTGATTCTTCCTTGCGTATCGCTTACAACAATCGAAAACCCATACTTGTCAACGACAACCGAAGAATTAGCATTTCTCATTCCAAAGATTTCGCAACCATAGCTCTTCTTCCTGAACACAATACTTCCGCAATTGATATCGAGTGTTTTTCTGGACGGGCACTTCGAATCGCCGAGAAATTCCTTTCCTGCTCGGAATTACAGTTTATTCAGTCTTCCTCCAACCCGGATTTTTTCGCAACCCTCTTTTGGTCCATCAAGGAGTCTGTATTTAAATCTATGGACGATGGTTGTTATGATTTTCGATCGCATATTACAATTCATACAGATACCTTTCCTTCTTCTCTGAATGGAACTTGCACTGCATCCGAGTCCTGTTCACATAACAAGACATTATTCCATGTCCAATATTGGAAATCTCATCACTTCATTCTGACTTTCGCTTCTCCATTATGAAAATCTACGAATCCATTCTTAAGGCTCGGGCTGAAGGAAGAAAACTTTTGGCTGTACTTATCGATCCCGACAAGACATCATCCATCTCCTCCTTCTCGGATGACCTGCAACCAGATTTCTTCTTTGTAGGAGGCTCTCTTACTTCTATGCCTGTCCAGGAAACCGTATCTTTTCTCAAACAAAAATTTAAATCTCCCGTCCTCCTCTTTCCTGGGAATGCCACACAGCTCTCTGACAAAGCAGATGCACTGCTGTTTCTCTCTCTCATCTCCGGACGCAACCCGGATTTCCTGATCGGACAACACGTCCTGGCTGCACCATTCATTCGCCATTGCGGAATCGAATGTATCCCGACGGGATATATGCTGATTGCTTCTGACAACTTGTCTTCCGTCGCCTACGTCAGCCAGACCATGCCGATTCCTGCCTCTAAAGATGATATCGCAGTGGCAACCGCCATGGCTGGTGAACTGTTGGGACTCCGAATGATATACCTGGAAGGCGGATCTGGAACAACATCTCCCATACCGCCTCATATCATATCTTCCGTCCGGCAACACGTAGCCCTACCTCTTATTGTTGGCGGAGGAATCCGTAACGAACAACAAGCAAAACAAGCGTTTGACGCTGGGGCTGACATGATTGTCGTTGGAAATTCTATCGAGACTGATTCAACCGTGGCTGAAAAACTCATCTCTTACATACAATCACTGTAAAACAATTCTCAACATCCCTACCATACAACAATAAACAGGATAACTGTTTCTTGTTTTACCATTTTCTTAATCTTTCATTTTGTTGTTTCAATAAATTATCTTACTTTTGCAACGCAAAAAAAACAGACAGATAGTCTGTCTCTTATGCCACGGCGCATTCGTCTAGTGGCCTAGGACGCGGCCCTCTCACGGCTGAAACCCGGGTTCGACTCCCGGTTGCGCTACTCTGAAGACATTTTGTCGTTCCTATCGACAAAATGTCTTTTTCTTTTTCCTTTTTTCTTGAAAGTTTTCCCTATATACTCTCCTTTTTCTGTCAGATTAAGTATCTTTGAGGAGATTACAAATTTTACTCATTATTTCTATGACAGATTCTGAAGAAACAAAACAGGCTACCGGGAGAAAACCATCTCCTGAAAAACTGAAGGCCCTCCAACTTGCAATGGAGAAAATAGAAAAAGACCAAGGAAAAGGTTCTATCATGCTTCTTGGCGATGACAAAGTAGAAGATGTTGATGTAATTCCGACTGGATCTATCGGACTCAATGCCGCCCTTGGCGTTGGAGGATACCCGAAAGGACGTATCATCGAAATCTATGGACCGGAATCATCGGGTAAAACCACACTGGCCATTCATGCCATCGCAGAGACTCAACGTCAAGGCGGTATCGCTGCCATTATTGATGCCGAACACGCTTTCGATCGCTTTTACGCAGCTTCTCTCGGTGTTGATATCAACGCTCTGCTCATCTCCCAACCAGATAGCGGAGAACAGGCTTTGGAAATTGCGGACCAACTCATTCGCTCTTCAGCTCTTGACCTGGTCGTGATTGATTCCGTTGCTGCTCTGACTCCCAAAGCAGAACTGGAAGGCGATATGGGAGAAAACAAAGTTGGACTCCAGGCACGACTCATGTCCCAGGCTCTCCGCAAACTCACTGCTTCCATTTCCAAAACCAATACCACTTGTATTTTTATCAACCAACTTCGCGAAAAGATCGGCGTAATGTTTGGTAACCCGGAAACCACAACAGGAGGTAACGCGCTGAAATTCTACGCCTCTGTACGACTGGACATACGTCGGATTAGCCAAATCAAAGATGGAGATAAAGTCATCGGAAACCAGACTCGGGTCAAAGTCGTTAAAAATAAGGTAGCTCCACCATTCCGGAAAGCTGAATTCGATATTATGTTCGGCGAGGGAATCTCCGTGACTGGCGAAGTCGTGGATCTCGGAGTTGAGTTTGGAATCATTAAGAAAAGCGGCTCTTGGTTCAGCTATGAGGATTCCAGACTCGCCCAAGGACGTGATGCGGTCAAACAGTTACTCAAAGACAACCCGGAACTTCTCGACGAACTCAAGGTCAAAGTATTCGAGGCCATGAAGAATCACAAAAAAGAATAACTTTTTAGTACTACGATGAAAAAACATCTTTTATTCCTTTCTGCTGCCCTGACATTGGGCTTGCTGCTCTCCTCTTGTTCTTCCAGTTCCAAAACTGGTTCGTCAGGTACCCTGCTCGGACTTTGGCAGTGCACTGACGTATCTTCTTCCGTTGCTGGCAAAAATATAAGCGGACTCACCGACAATAAATATCTCAAACTCTTTACTATCGGCTTCGCTGGCATCAACAATGGTGTCTATGCTCGCGTCGGACAATCGGGTTCTGGAGTGACTGCGGACCTCTCTGCCGTTGCTGCTGCTGCTTCCGCTCTCTATTCTGGGACTGGGAAAGCATCCGATTGGAAGAAATTTCTGACTCGCGGTTCTTTCTCGACGGATGGCAATACGCTTACCCTCACCCGCTCTAACGACGGAGGTGTAGAGACCTATACCTATTCTATCTCTGGCAATACGCTTACCCTCTCTCAGGAAATTGCAAACGCCTCCTCCAATGCCACTGTTTCCAACGTGGTTTCAGTTCTCAACTCTGTATTGGGCTCTCAACAGCAAATCAACACATCAGCCAATATTGTTTATACCTATAAAAGAGCAACCATCGCCGAGATCATTGCCTCGTTTAAGAGTATGAATCAGTAACAATTCCTTTTTTAGCAAACAAAGCGGGCCGCAATCATTATGCGGCCCGCTTTGTTTCTTATGCTTTTTCTTAATGCACAGATACTATTCGGTCTACTACATATCGGCTCATACCTCTCCAAGGCAATGTTCCATTGTATTCTTTGTAATGTAACTCTACCGTTTTGCTGCTGCAACGCATCAATGAATCAGCCACCGCCTGATCCTCTACGGAGAATTCAAACTCATTCGACTGAACCAATGATGTACCTGCCTTCATTCCGTTTCCCTTAAAGCCTGCCTGTATCAGCTTCCCTTCATTGGTCTTGAACAGATAACCCTTATTCACTACATAATTCAACTCGCCGGCTTTTACTCCCTCTCCAAATACGAAATAGAAATGGAAATAAAACCATCCTCCGCAGACCAGCAAAAGTAAAAACACAACCAGACATCCGATTTTCTTCAATTTCTTGACAAAACTCTTCTGGGGTGTAGCCGATACTTCCTGTATCACATCTTTTTCGTCATTCGTTTCCATTTTTATTCTGTGATTAGTATTTTATGCAAAAATAGAATCTTTTCTTTTATACAATTCCCCCGTTCTCCTGCTTTTTCATAATTCAGATCTTTTTTTGATTCCTGTCCGGGTAAAAGAAAGAGCAGATAATAACAATCCATTTCGGGGTGGCTTTTATCTCTTTATTCGCCCTGACGCCATTCGTCCTTCGCCTTCTCGTATTCCTTTGCCGCCAAAGCCAGTTTCTCATACCATTCCGCACCGAATTTCCGAATCAACGGTTCCTTTAGAAATTCATACACGCGTACTCCAAGCGACAATCCTTTCTTTTCTGCACACTGACACAGTTTCCAGCGATGGTAATTGACCCCGACAAATCCTTTGTACCGTGTGACACGTATTGGGTATAAGGAACACGAAATAGGTTTCCTGAAACGTATCCTGCCTTCCAGATAGGCTTCTTCCAGCGCACATTTCGTAATATTACCATCTTGATAGGAAAAAACACACTCTCGACCGTTTACAATAGAGGTCACCTCATCACCCTCATTGTCTGTATACGAAACCCCTTGCTTCGCAATCACAGCTTTTGCAACAGGCGTAAGACGCGACTCTATCTCTGGCAACGCAGCCTCTATCTCCTCTTTTTCACCGGGCTCCAACGGTGCTCCCGCATCACCTTCCACACAGCATTCGCCCCTGCATTTCTCCACATCACAGACAAAACACTTGTCAAACACGTCAAAACTGACTACCGCATCATCTATCTGTATCATCGTTTCTGATCTTTGTTTCTTTTGATTCTATATTTTCTCCTCGCCTCTCTTCTCTTTCCCTTCGTTCCTGGGCTCGGTGTCTTGCCAGGATTTCCCACTCATTCTCCGCCTTCTCCGTTCGCATGGTTCGATGCACCTTCTTCCCGTTCCCTCTTATAATAGAGGCGAAGTGCGCATTCTTCTCATTCACTTCCGACTCGGTTTCTCCACTCACCCGGGACGCATTTCTTCGGGCATACTCTTTCCAGTTTCGGTACGTCCCTTTGGTTTCTATTCCTCTGCTCGTCTCTATGTAATGACACATCGCCACGCCCAGCGCATCTGTTGCATCCAGTTTCTCTGGCATCATGTCATCTGGGATGTGCAACATGCGTTGTAGCATATACGCGACCTGCTCCTTGGCTGCCTGACCGTTACCCGTGATCGCCATTTTTACCTTCAGCGGCGCATACTCTGCTATGGGAAGCTCACGGTACAACCCGGCGGCCATTGCCACTCCCTGAGCACGGCCGAGTTTCAGCATCGATTGCACGTTCTTCCCGAAGAAGGGAGCCTCCAGACACATCTCATCCGGAACGTAACGGTCAATCAGTGTAACCAACTCTGTGAATATCTGACGTAAGGTAAGATAGTGATCCTTCACTTTACGGAAATCCAACACACCCATATCCACCAGCTCTGGCTTATTGAGACTCGTCACACGCAACAACCCATATCCCATGACATTACTGCCTGGGTCAATCCCCAATATCAGCCGTTCCGGTCGCTTTGTCCCTTGATTCGCCTTTTCCATCTTTTTTGTATTCTCTTCCTGATGACTCGGTGTCTTATTGCAGAACTTCCATCAACGTCGTGAATCCCAACACCGTTTCTCCGAATTTCTGCCGTAGCATCATTTCCGTTCTCTCTCGTTCCCTTTCCGCCCATGCTTCATAGACCACCATGCTCTCTGCACGCAACTGGACCGAGATGGCTACCGACTCGTCTCCAAATCCGGAAGAAGACATCACACGACTCACCACCGGATCCTTCAACACTCCTGTCGCCTCCATTCTCGGCAGATGTTCTGCCCGCAACCATTCCAGAAAGGTCTCTACCCTTTCTTCTTCCATACAATACGTTGTGTTACAGATAATCATTCTTCCTCCTTGTTTCCCGCTTTCCTTATGGCATTTCTTTCCCGTCTCCAGCTATCTCGAAGAAACTGAAATTCACGTTGCCGTAGTGTCGGTGCTCCACAAAATATCGATGCTCTGAGAAGTCCTTCTTAGGACCATGCTCAAGGACGAATAGCCCGCCTTCTTTCAGTAGGTGTCCCACCATGATCATGTCCGGCAACGAGTCCAGTTCCTCCATCTGATAGGGAGGATCGGCAAATATCAAATCATACTTTCTTCGACAACTTTTCACGTATTTGAATACATCGCCTTGGACCACTTCCATATTCTCAAAACCGAGAACATCTGTCATTTTTCGGATGAAAGCGGCATGCAGGCGGTTCTTCTCCACCGTCGTGACCGTACGGCATCCTCGCGAGGCGAACTCATACCCGATACTGCCGGTCCCTCCGAAGAGATCCAGCACGTCCAGCGACTCCATCTCCACACGGTTCGCCAATACATTGAATAACCCCTCTTTCGCAAAGTCCGTCGTCGGACGGGCCGTCAGCCCCTGGGGCGGGTCGATTTTCCTGCCCCTGCGACTCCCACTGATGATTCTCATCTTTCCCGTTTCTTTAAGAAAAGAAGAGGGATTCGCTACTGGCTTGGCAACGCATCCCCCTTTTTATGGCTCTCTCCGGATTTCGACATCCGGATTATCCTGATTCGTATCTTTTGTTTCTTAACGCTCCCAGTTTCCGATGTTGTTATTCGGTTCCGATGCGTCTCCGACCTTCAGACCTGGATAGCGTCCCAGATCTTCCTGAGCCGATTTCAGGTTCGCAAGCTCCTGCTTGTCCAGATCGCTCAGGTAAGTCTCGTATGCAGCCGTTGCCTCAAACAGCGGAAGCTTGATTCCGTTCGATTCGGACTCTCCCTTCTTCAACTCGAACGCCGTCTTCGGATTGGAATGCGGAATGTACTGTAACTCCTCTATCGTCTTGGCATCATACTTACCTTCAAACAGAGCTTCCAACACGTTTACGTACGACGTGTCACGACTGAAACCCTGCAGACCCCACTTCTGGATCTCCGCCTGATTTCCGCTTTTCACAATCGCCAGAGCCTTCTTTTCCGTCAGACCGTTCTTCAACTGATCATCCGTCAAGTCGCCCTCTTTCTTCACCTGTTTCATCTTGCCGTTTCTGATAAAATCAATCAGCGTATCGAAACTGGCTGTATATACTCCGTTTTGATTCTTGTACTCAATCTCTGCCTTGCGGATGTCTATCAGTTTGGCGATGATATCCCGCTCGCGGGCATCTTTCGTGTCATTGAACTCGATTGGGCCTGTAATGCTCCTGTAGCACATGATGGCCAGCAGAACGGCAACAACTCCCAGTACAACTCTCATTACTAATTTCAGATTCATAAGTCCGGTTTTGAGTGTTATGTTTGTTTTTCGTTTTTCAGCGAATTATCTTTGACTTCGTTTTTTACATACACAAAGTCTCCGCAAATGTAGAAAAGTTTTTTGTATCAGACCACCCTCTCCTTGCTATTTTTTATCTTCGTTTCCACATTTCTTTACGCAACGCATGCTGTCCAATTTCCTTAGTGATAAGATTTCTTCCTTCCTGCCTTTCTCTCCCACCGACGAACAGCGGCGACTCATTCTCGCACTCTCCGCTTTTATCTTCAATCGGGACCCCTCCTCCGTTTTTGTCCTGCGAGGCTATGCCGGAACCGGCAAAACATCGGTCATCGCTGCGCTCATACGCGCCATGCTTTTTTTCCGACAGCGAACCACGCTGCTCGCTCCCACCGGACGCGCCGCCAAGGTCATGGCTGCCTACGCTGGCTCGCCGGCCTATACCATTCATAAGAAAATCTACCGACAGAAGACGCTCGGCGAACCCTCTTTCGCTCTCGCTCAAAACCTCTCCCCTCACACTTTTTTTATCATCGACGAGGCTTCTATGATCTCCAACGGTGGCGACTCCGAAACTTCCTTCGGCTCTGGACGACTCCTCGACGACCTCATCTCTTTTATCTACTGCGGCAACGGATGCCGGATGCTGCTCATCGGCGATGATGCTCAGCTCCCGCCCGTCGGACAGGACCATTCGCCCGCCCTCGAACTCAACCGACTCCTCTCCGCCGGACTCAGCCCTACCGAATTTTCTCTTACGCAGGTCGTGCGACAGAACCAGTCTTCTGGCATACTCTTCAATGCCACCGCCGTCCGGCATCTCATTGACAACTCCACTCCTCCCTCTCTGCCACGACTCTCCGCCGATCCCTTCTCCGACGTGATTCCTATCTCCGGCGCCCAACTTATCGAATGCCTCAACGATGAATACGCACGCACCGGACTCCACGAGACCATCGTCATCACTCGCGCCAATTGGCAGGCCCTGCAATACAACCAAGGCATACGACACCAAGTGCTGCAACGCGACGACGAAATCGGCAACGGAGACCTCATCATGATTACCCGCAATAATTACTTCTGGTCCCAAGACTACGACAACATCGAGTTCCTCGCCAATGGCGACATCGCCGAGGTGACACGCATCCGCTCCGTCCGCGAAATCTACGGACTACGCTTCGCCGACCTCTCGCTCCGACTCCTCGACTACGACTGCGATATCGATGCACGCATCCTTCTCGATGCCCTCTACGCCGATACTCCACAGAAGGTTCTTCTACTCCAGAACCAGCTCTTCCAGGCTGTGGCGGAGGACTACGCTCACATCTCCAACCGACGCGAACGATTCAAGCAGATGGCGCAGGACCCCTATTTCAACGCTCTCCAAGTCAAATTCGCCTATGCCGTCACCTGCCACAAGGCACAAGGCGGACAGTGGAACACCGTCTTCGTTGATCAAGGGCTACTCTCTAAGGAACAGGATTCCGACTACTTCCATTGGCTCTACACCGCCCTCACTCGCGCCACCTCTCGGCTCTATCTCGTAAACTTTCCCGACAAGTGTTTTACCTGATCTCTTCCACTACTACTCCACTACCACTCCACCACTACTCCAATACCACTCCACTACCACTCCAATACTACTCCACTACCACTCCACTACCACTCCACTACTACTCCACTACTACTCCACCACTACTCCACCACTACTCCACTACTACTCCAATACTACTCCAATACCACTCCACTACCACTCCAATACTACTCCAATACCACACTTGATTACTCCCATTCCGATACGACGTGTGTTTCTTCCCTTTCTCTCCCCTCTCTCTCCCCTCTCTCTTCCCTCTCTCTCCCTCTTCCGGCCTTGTGCGAACGTTGCAATTACACTTGCAAGGCTGATCCCATAATTACTTTTCTGTTTCTCAACAACTTTCCAGACTCATCCGATTGCAGTTCCGAAAATTCAACGTATTTTTGTGCTTTTAAAGCACCTTTTTATCCACTCAAAAAAACGCCTATGAAATCTTCTTTCTCTCTCTTGACTCTGGGATTCCTTTCCTGTCTTTTTGTTGTTTCTTCCTGTCAGGACGACATTGATGTGAGCAAGGCTGACTATCAGAACGGTTGGCTCAAAGGAAAATATTCCGCCCCTCTGGGCGAGGCGCACCTTACATTCGGAGAGGCTGCTGACAAATATTACGAGGAGAACACGGACCTATTCGGCAGTGTCCGCATCAAAGACTCGATGGGGTTCATCTTCCTGCAGTACGACACCACCGTCAACATCGAATACAGCAAGATAGAACTTAACGAGGAGGCCTTTACCTTCACGCTGGACCAGACGACCACTCTCCACTTCGACATTCCGAACACGATTCCTGATGAATGTGTGTTCAACTTCAGCAATGCCCACATCGATTTCGAACTCGACAATACGACCGACTACAAAATGTCGGCTCACGTGGACGAAATAACGTCCAACAGCGCTTCTGTTACCTACGACCGTACATTCGTCGTCGATTCCAAAAGCAAAATCTCTGAAACATTCCAAGATGCGGGCATCTCCGGAAAGTTCACCTCGCTACTGAACGACCGGGACAATACGGACTTCACCGCATCCTACAACTTGGTCATCGGTTTCGACGATGACATCCTTGACGAACTGGACGGACTGAGCGAGGCAGATAAAAAAATACGCCTGCATGAAATCTACAATTCGTACAAGACATCGGGCAAGACGTTCCCCATCCACTTCACCGTCATCATGCCTCTTCAACTGGGCGAGGGTTCAAAACTGGTGTACACCGACACCATACGCAATGTGGACCTCTCCGACGTCGTTGACAACGACCAAATCAGCCAGGCACAGATTCAAATCAACGTCAATCACCAGATTCCCTTCGGCATGACCATCGACCTCACACCCATGGACGAGGCATTCATGCCCGTAGCAGTGGTGGACGAGACCAAGTACAAAAACCACGTCATTGCCGGACCTAACGTGGACGTGAACGGAGCGTCCATCAACGAGGCATCCACCGACATCACGATACTCTACGAAGAAAACATGATTCCGGAACTGCGTCAGACGAAACATTTCCTCGTCAACTTCACCTCCGAAGAGTTGGATGCCGGCAAACGTGCCTACCTCAGACGAAGCGACAAGATGGACCTTAAGGTACGCATCAAGACCAACAGCATCAAGATTTACTAACCCATCAAGAAATACATAGAAATACTATGAAATACGGCACACGACTGGTTCTGTTTCTCTTCTTCTTGCTTTCTTCTGCTACAATTTGCTCTCAACAGGTCAACACAACCTACTTCATGAAGAACATACAGGAACGGAACGCCTACAACCCGGCTTTCCGACCTGACCAATACTTCTATCTTGACCTGCCTGTCCTACCCAACCTGCGTACTCAGGTAGCCAACACATCCGTCAACCTGAAGGACGTGTTCAAAGTGAACGACGAGGGCAAGACCATACTCTTCCTCGACGACCCTACGGGCAATCTGCAGCAAAATTTCTACAACGCACTGCACCAAAACACTGGCATCAACATCGGGCTGACCGTCAACCTGCTCAACCTCGGTTTTCGCATCAAGGAGAAGAACTACTTCACCTTCGGCATCGCACAGAAGGCATACGTCATCGGCAATGTTCCACGCGACCTCTTCGACCTCATCATCAACGGAACCGGGTATGACCAAAATCGCACATTCGACCTCTCACGGCTGGGTATCTCGTCCTCCGTATATACCGAATACGCTTTGGGGTATACGCGTGACGTCAATGAACGCCTCACGTGGGGTGTCAAGGCAAAATTCCTGATGGGACAAGCCAACGTTTCCACCGACTTTGACGACGTCAAACTCGCCACGTCCGACGAGCAGTGGCAGTTCCAAGGCGAGGGGGCCATCCGGGCAGCCATCCCCGACATGCAATACACCTTCGACGAGGAAGGACACGTCGACAAACTCGACTGCGACATGAAGGTCAAGTCGTTTTCCGACGTCATGGATCTTGCTTACACCTCCAACTGGGGCCTCGGTGCCGACCTCGGCGCTACATACAAACTGACCGACCATCTCGAACTCTCAGCCGCACTGACCGACCTTGGTTTCATCTACTGGAACCAAAGCGCCGCACGATTCAATCTCGTCAATGGATACTCCTTCCGAGGCATCTACTACGACAACATCAACCAGTCCTGGGAAAACAAGCGTGACGAGTTTGAGACTGAAATCAAGGACGTGTTTACCAAAGGAAACGAATCAGGATACACCGTCTGGCTGCCGGCACGACTCAACCTCGGGGCTGAATACGACTTCTGGAACGACCATCTGGGATTGGGACTCCTCTCCTCTTCGATGTTCTACAACAAACGCATCTATCCGGAACTCACGGCGTCCGCCAACTTCCGTCCCAACAACTGGTTCTCCACGTCCGTATCCTACTCCATGATGGCAGGCACGTATAATGCGGTGGGCGCGGGTGTGCAGTTCCGCATCGCTCCGTTCAACTTCTACATCGTATTGGACAAAATCCCCGTACACTACTCCAAAGACGCCATCCCATCCCGCACCAAATTCGTCAACCTGCAGGTGGGGTCCGTTCTTGAATTTGGATGGGCGGACAAGATCGACTCCGACCGCGACGGCGTGCGCAACAAACGAGACCTATGTCCCGACACTCGATTCGGATATCTCGTCGACAAGAATGGATGTATTGTCGATGCGGACGGAGACGGAGTGGCAGACAACGTCGACCGATGTCCCGACACGCCCAAGGGCGTCAAGGTCGACTCCGTTGGTTGTCCACTGGATACCGATAAGGACGGAGTGGCAGACTACCTCGACAAATGTCCGGACACACCCAAGGGATTCAAAGTCGATGCAAAGGGATGCCCCATCGACAGCGACCAGGACGGCGTGGTCGATGAACGTGACAAATGTCCGGACACACCCAAGGGTATCAAAGTAGATGTGAATGGATGTCCCATCGACTCCGACCAAGACGGCGTGCCCGACCATCTAGACAACTGCCCGGACACCCCGCAAGGCGTCAGAGTGAATCAGAATGGATGTCCTATCGACTCCGACCAAGACGGCGTGCCGGACTACCTCGACAAATGTCCCGAAATCAAAGGAACCGCCAAGAACTACGGCTGCCCGGAAATCAAGGCCGAAACAAAGCAAGTGTTCGAGAAAGCATTGCACGGAGTACAGTTCCAGACAGGAAAGGCCGTCATCAAAACATCCTCCTACGGCATCCTGAACGAAGTGGCTGACATCATGGTACAGAACCCCGACTATCATCTCCTAATCAACGGACACACCGATTCACAGGGAAGCGAAGCATCGAACCTGACACTCTCTCAGAAACGTGCCGATGCCGTTAAAAACTACCTCGGTCGCAAAGGAGTCAGCGCAGACCGCATCACAGCAAATGGATTCGGTGAGACACAACCAATAGCCGACAACGAAACGGCAGAAGGACGTGCGCTCAACCGAAGGGTGGAATTCCTCGTTCGTTCTGAAGAATAAACTAAAAACAAAAAACATCATACAAATTGATTAGGCTACATACGAAAAACAACGTAGCCAACAAAAAAAAACATCATGCATTACAAACATCTATTTCTTACAATTGCCTTGACTTTGGGCACCCTGTTCGTTTCCGCCCAGCAGGTCAACACTCTCTATTTCATGAAGTCGGTACAGGACCGGACCGCCTACAACCCGTCCTTCCAACCTGACCACGCTTTCTACCTCGACCTGTGCGTGCCGAATTTCTTGCCGCACAACAACGAGTACCTCGGACAATGGTTCATCCCGAATTTCCGACTCGGATACCGCAACAATTCCTTTACCTATCGCGACCTTGTCAACGGTAGCGGCGATTTCAACACCAACCGCTTCCTGCGCAACATCAAGGACAACGAACGGCTCTATGGAGGCTACGCATTCAACCTGCTCAACGGTGGGTTCCGACTCAAGAATGACGGATACCTCATGTTCAATATCACTCAACGTCTCCAGTTCAATACCATCATCCCGAAGGAACTCTTCGAAATGGCTTTCATAGGGACTGGCGACGTGCAGGAATACACGCTCTCCCGACTCGGATTCTCCGCTACCACGTTCACTGAATTCGGTATCGGATACTCCAAGCGTATCAACGACGAGTGGACGCTCGGTGGACGACTCAAGTATCTCATGGGACAAGCCAATATCAACACCGATTTCAAAAGCCTGAAAGCCGAATACGCCGGCGGTGGCAAATACAACTTCCGCGCCAACGGTACAATCTATTCCTCTCTGCCGAAAACCGAGATTCCAATCAATTCCAGCGGCGTCGTCGATTATGACAACATCGATTTCACGCGCGACGTCAACGATGCAGAGGACGTCTTCGATATACTCAACAAACACTGGACCTCCAACTGGGGTCTCGGAGTTGACCTCGGCGCTTCCTACCGACCATTCGACAATTTCGAGTTCTCCCTCGCTTTCATCGACCTCGGATTCATCCGATGGAACACTCATGTCAACAATCTCTCCGGCAACTACAATGCGCAGTTCAACGCCATCAACCCGACGGGCGATGCCGCTGCCGATATCGAACAACTCAAGGATCAACTGCTCCCGGCTTTCAAGTACAAGGATAGCAAGACCTACACCACCTACCTCTCTACCACGATGAACGTCTCCGGTGAATACAAGATGTTCGAGGACCGCTTCTCCGTCGGACTGCTCTCCTCGACCTACTTCTGCAACAAGTTCGCACTCACCTCCGTGACCGGCGCCGCCAACTTCCGTCCTGTGGACTGGTTCAGCACCTCGCTCTCCTATACCCTCGCCGATGCCGAGTACCATACCATCGGTGCCGGCGTTCAGTTCCGCGTCTATCCGTTCAACCTCTACATCGCTGCCGACAAACTGCCGCTCTTTGGATTGGAACACGGATTCCCGGCTGACCTCAAGACGGCTAACCTCACCGCAGGCATCATCCTCGACCTCGGATGGAAACGTACCGACTCCGACCTCGACGGCGTCTACGACAAGAAGGACCGCTGCCCGAACACGCCTCAAGGCTATCTCGTGGACCGCTTCGGTTGTACCGTCGATTCCGACTCCGACGGTGTCGCAGACAATATCGACCAGTGCCCGAACACACCGATCGGCTGCCCTGTTGATTCTGTCGGTTGCCCTTACGATTCTGACGGCGATGGTGTCATCGACTGCCTCGACCAGTGCCCGAACACGCCTCAGGGTGTGCAGGTCGACTCCGTAGGGTGCCCGCTCGACTCTGATGGCGACGGCGTTCTCGACGTCAACGACCAGTGTCCGGACACGCCTCAGGGCGTGCAGGTCGACTCCGTAGGATGCCCGCTCGATGAGGACCTTGACGGCGTTCCAGACTATAAGGACCAGTGCCCGGGTACTCCGGCTGAGGCACGCGCCACGGTCGATGAGAAGGGATGCCCGAAGGATTCCGACGGCGACGGCGTTCTCGACTACCAGGACAAGTGCCCTGAAATCCCAGGCACCGTAACCAACCATGGTTGTCCGGAACTCAGCGCTCGCGTCAAGAGGGTATTCCAACAGGCTCTCCACGGCATCAACTTCGAAACGGCGAAGGATATCATCAAACCGAACTCCTTCGGCATCCTCGACAACGTCGTCAAAGTCCTCGAGGAGAATCCGGACTACAAGATCGATATCAACGGTCATACAGACTCTCAGGGTGGCGATGACTACAACCAGGATCTCTCCGAGAGACGTGCCAAGGCAGTACGCCAGTACCTCATCAACCACGGCATCTCAGAAGACCGAATGGCTGCATACGGATACGGCGAGTCACGCCCGATTGCCGACAACGCTACCGCAAGAGGACGCGCACTCAACCGACGCGTAGAGTTCGTCGTTCGCGGCTACGAATAATGGAAGTTCAGCCTCTGCTGCCTTCCTTAGACAGCAGAGGACAAGAAGAAAAAAAGGGAAGCGCTGGAAAAAGCGCTTCCCTTTTTTCTTTCGCTTCACCTTTTAGTTTTGTATTTTTGTGACGCTCTGCACATTCACAGACAAGAAAACAAAAAAGGACCTCGATTTTTTATCGAGATCCTTCTCTGCGGGTGGAAAATGGGAATCGAACCCACGACCTTCGGGACCACAATCCGACGCTCTAACCATCTGAGCTATTTCCACCATCGGTTTTGCGGGTGCAAAGATAATCACTTCTTTCGTTTATACAACGTTTTTTTAGGAGAATATTTTTTATGAACGGATTTTCCTTCCCCACCGAACTCGATCGCCTGCGATTCCTCATGCGCAAGGCGGTCAATGGGATTCTCGCAGAACACCTCCGCGAGTCCTTCCCTCAGTATCGGCGTATCTACGGACTCGAACTGCCGCGCATCCGCGAGATCTGTGCGTCATTCCATCCCTCACGCCCTCTGGCCATCGACCTCTGGAATTCCAACGTCCGAGAGGAGATGTTTGCCGCCACTCTCCTCTTCCCGCGCGACGACGTCTCCCCCGACGACGTCCGTTTCCTCCTCTCTACGGCACTCACTGGCGAACTCCAGCAACAACTCGCTCGCAATCTCCTCTCCTTCGTCCTCAGCGAACAACAGGTCTGCTCCCTCCTCGAGTCGCCGGACAACTGGACCTGTGCCGTACTCACCGCTGCTGAGATGGCTCCCGTCCTCTCTCCCGATTCGCGCGCTCGATGCCTCCTTGCCCTACCGACTCATCTCTCGGACCTCACGCTCTTCCAGGCGCGTGCCGTCGCCGCACTGCTCCGTGCCCTCCTGCGCGCCGACCCACACCTCCACGACGCCATCCGCGACACCGTCGCTCCGCTCGCTCAGGACAAGGACTACGCACGCCAGTTCCTTTTCCAGGAGGTGACCACCGAACTGCTCTATGGGTGATTTTTCGTATCTTTGAATTTCCAACCGACTACTTTTCCCATTCTCTATGAAACGGAACATCCGACCTGACCGAATATCCGAAACTTCCGACGAGAACCGCACCCTCTCTTTCGACGACCTCTCCGTCATCTTCGAGACCTATCTCAAAGCCCACAGACTGCGACGCACTCCCGAACGCAACGCCATTCTCCACCGCATCTTCTCACTGAAAAGCTCCTTCACCGCCGAATCCATCTACCGATACCTCAAGACTCATTACCGCGTCAGCCTCGCCACCGTTTACAATACGCTCAACCTGATGGTGGACTGCCAACTCATCGCACGCCACCAACTCAACAACCAGCCGGCTCAGTACCACAAGATCTTCAACGGAAACGACAACAACCGCATACACCTCGTCTGCCTGCGATGCGGACACATACGAGAATACAAGGACTCCGTCCTCATCCAGCAGATACAGAACCGCCCCGTCGCCGGATTCTCCGTCTCCTACCCCTCTCTCCTTCTCTTCGGACTCTGTACCAAATGCGCACGAGACGAACGAAGAAGACTCCGGGAGTCCCTCTCCAATCAATGAGCAGCCTTTTACTTCCTCCAGCCAGCCATTCATCCCTCCATCCATCCCTCCCTCCCCTCTCTAAAAATCACACACACTCTCTCCTTCCCGTCTTTCTTTTTATTATATTTGCAAGTGAAACAAATGGTTGAGCTGCAATATGGGCCCTTGCAGGCTCGAAACAACTTGTGGGTTGGTAGGTACAGTCAACCATTTCTTTCTTTTTATTATATTTGCATTCGCATTAGAAACCAATAGGGCCGGCGGCCCCTTCTTTGAAAATGAAAAAAGTTGATGTTCTTCTAGGTCTCCAATGGGGCGATGAAGGGAAAGGTAAAGTCGTGGACGTTCTCACGCCACACTACGACGTTGTAACTCGATTCCAGGGCGGACCGAATGCAGGCCACACACTTGTCTTCCAAGGTCGCAAATACGTCCTGCGCTCCGTCCCTTCCGGCATCTTCCAAGGCAATACGGTCAACATCATCGGCAATGGTGTCGTTCTCAATCCTTCTCTCTTCAAGAAGGAAATCGAAGAACTCGAGACCTCTGGATACGACCTCACCTCGCGACTCCTCATTTCCAAGAAGGCACACCTCATCCTACCTACACACTGTCTGCTCGACCGTGCCTACGAGGCTGCCAAAGGAAAAGGCAAGATCGGAACAACAGGCAAGGGAATCGGACCGACCTATACCGATAAGGTCTCACGCAACGGAGTTCGTGTAGGCGATCTCCTCGACCATTTCGACGAGAAATACCAGAATGCTGTCAACCGTCACAAGGACATCCTGCGCAGCCTGAACTTCGACTTCCAAGACGACCTCGCTTCCTTGGAAAAGGAGTGGTTCGAAGGAATTCAGAAACTCCGCCAGTTCAAGTTCATCGACTCCGAACACGAAATCAACCGTATGCTCTGCGAAGGGAAGTCCATTCTCGCCGAAGGCGCTCAGGGAACCATGCTCGACATCGACTTCGGTTCCTACCCTTTCGTCACCTCTTCCAATACCGTCTGCGCAGGCGCCTGCACCGGACTCGGTGTCGCTCCTCGCAACATAGGCGACGTCTTCGGCATCTTCAAGGCCTACTGTACACGAGTCGGCAGCGGACCTTTCCCTACCGAACTCAACGACCAGACCGGCGAAAGAATCAGACAACTCGGGGGCGAGTTCGGTGCCGTGACCGGACGCTCTCGGCGCTGCGGATGGATCGACCTCGTCGCTCTGAAATACGCGATCATGATCAACGGCGTCAATAAACTCATCATGATGAAGAGCGATGTACTCGACCAGTTCGACACCATCAAGGCATGCGTCGCATACCGCATCAACGGCAACGTCACCGACCAGATACCGTTCTCGCTCGAGCAGGAGATCACTCCCGTTCTCAAGGAGTTCAAAGGATGGCATACCGACATGACACACATGCAGTCCGAAGACGAATTCCCGCAGGAGTTCAAGGACTATATCGCCTTCCTCGAAGAACATCTCCAGGTGCCTGTCTGCATCGTCTCCGTCGGACCTGACCGAGCTCAGACCATCATGCGTAAATAAGCGAGACACACTTCTCTCAGAAGAATAAAATACAACAAGAATCCCCTTTGTCAGAAATGACGAAGGGGATTTTTATTTGTGTAATATACTACACAGACATTATACAGAGACAACATCCATTGCCAATTTTCAAATATCAATTCTTTGCTGTTGTTTCTCATAATCTCTATATTTGCGTATATAGAAGATAAAACAGAATATTAACCGAAAAAGCGACAAACAAGAAACAGAAAATCACTAAGTAACAAAGACATAAAAACAGATAAAGCGTTATAGCTGATTCTTGATTCACTGAAAACTTCGACAACTTTCAACAACGCATCAAGACAAGCGAAAAGCGCTCACGCTCCAGCGTGGGCTTTTGTTCGTTTATATGGTGCGTTAGGTAGTCGAAGACCTCAGTGAACCACATAGCGGCAAAGGTTCCACGCATTTTTTATGTCTATAAGCCAGCAAAACACGGAACCAGCAGAAAAATCAAAACAAACAAAAACAAAAGAGAATGAAAAAACTTTTATTCTGCCTGCTTGCGGCATGTACTTTAATCTCCTGCTCGGACGACAAGGATGACGACAGCTATCTGTCGAACGTTCCAGATGGAATGCTCGCTTTTATTCATATAACATTTGATGCGAGCCTGATTAACACACCCAGCGACTCAAGAGAGGATGCGCTATTGTTTCTTTTCCACACCGATGGAAAGTTCATCAAAGAAAACCCCAAGCCAAATTCATTTACATACAGAGGCGATGAAATTTGCTATGTAAATGATATTAACAACGAATCCGTATATTGTGACTACTTTGGAAGTTTTTTACAAGAAAAAGACCCTTCTAACGGCAAGTACACTATGAGTTATGTTGATGCGGCATACAATCCAAACTTTCCAGGTTCAGCCGCCTATTTCAGCAAAGGCACTTACCTTATCGTCATCTACATTAACGGAACTTACTTCTGCCACTACGAAACAATAAACCCAGAAGGAAAGTATATCTACGATTTGCACTACAACCTCGTGCAAACCGAGAATTCTTCTGGTTATGCCGAGAGATACATTTGGTTCTAATAAATCGAAATGAACAAGAAAAAGGTGGGTTATCGCCCACCTTTCTTTTTGTTCAGCATATCCGTCAGCATCTTGTTCTGCTCCATTAGGCTTTCGATTATCTTGTCCTTGCTGTCGTTCGCTGCCCAGAGGCGTGTTGTTGTTTTTCCACTGGATGTTGCCTTTTCTGGGCGTGGGTTGTTGCCGTGGGGCAGCCAACCCCGAAGGAGTGACATAAACATAGACACGAGTGTGAGCCCGTGGCAATACGCACCGCTCCCTTCGGCTACGCTCAGCGACCAGATGAAAATCGCGCGAGAAATATGACAAATAACAACAAATCAAACAGAATAATTCTATAATCGCCAAAACGAAAAGTACACATTTTTAAAACGAAAAGTACATTTTAAAAAAAAGGAAGGCAGAGAACCGGTAAGTGGCGGATCTCTGCCTTTTTGTCGTTCAAACGGCGAATGAATGCAGTTTAATCACTTGTTACATCCATTGTCAATTTTCAAATATCAATTCTTTGCTGTCATTTCTCATAATCCATATATTTGCGTACATAGGATTTTAAACAAGTATTAACCGACAAACAAGAAACAGAAAAGGATTAAGTAATAAAGACATAAAAACAGATAAAGCGTTATAGCTGATTCTTGATTCAGTGAAATCTGGACCATTTCACGACCATATCAAGACAAGCGAAAGGCGCTCACGCTCCAGCGTGGGCTTTTGTTCGTGTATTATGGTATGGTTAGGCAGTCCAGAGCCGCAAAGCCCATATAAACGGCAAAGGTTCCACGCATTTTTTATGTCTATAAGCCAGCAAAACACGGAACCGGCAGAAAAATCAAAACAAACAAAAACGAAAGAACATGAAAAAATTATTTACATTAATTGTGGCAATATGCGCCACAACCCTCGCATGGGCAGATGACAACGGCAGCTGCGGCAGTAATGTCACTTACTCTTTCGTGGAATCCACCGGCACACTTACCATCAGCGGAACGGGAGCGATGACAGATTATAAGAATCCTTCACAAGTTCCATGGTATTATTTATCAATCAAAAAGGTTGTAATAAACAATGGCGTGACAAGCATTGGAGAATATGCGTTCTCCCCTTGCGGCGGACTGACAAGCATCACCATCCCGAACAGCGTGACAAGCATTGGAAAATCTGCGTTCTATCGCTGCACTGGACTGACAAGCATAACCATCCCGAATAGCGTCACAAGTATTGCAGATTCGGCGTTCTATTACTGCACAGGGCTGACAAGCGTCACCATCCCGAACAGCGTCACAAGCATTGGAGGTTGTGCGTTCTCTGGCTGCACAGGACTGACAAGCATAAACATTCCAAATAGTGTAGAAACAATACGGAACGACGCGTTCGAAAGATGCACTGGACTGACAAGCATAACCATCCCGAACAGCGTCACAAGCATTGGAGGTTATGCGTTCTCTGGCTGCACAGGACTGACAAGCGTCACCATCCCGAACAGCGTCACAAGCATTGGAGATATGGCGTTCTATTACTGCACAGGACTGACAAGCATAACCATTCCGAACAGCGTCACAAGCATTGGAGATGGTGCGTTCTCTAGCTGCAAAGGACTGACGAGCGTCACAATCCCGAACAGCGTCACAAGCATTGGAGATTGGGCGTTCGAAAGTTGTACAGGACTGACAAGCATCACCATTCCGAACAGCGTGACAAGCATTGAAGAAGGGGCGTTCTATTACTGCACAGGACTGACAATCGTCACCATCCCGAACAGCGTCACAAGCATTGGAAAAAGGGCGTTCGCTTCCTGCTATAGACTGACAAGCATAACGATTCCAAACAGCGTCACAAGTATTGCAGAAGAGGCGTTCTCTGGCTGCACAGGACTGACAAGCATGACAGTGGAAGCAACAAACCCTCCGTATTATTATTCATCAACTAAAAATATGGTGCCAAATTACAGCATTCCTCTGTATGTGCCAGCAGGAAGCATTGATGCATACAAAGCAGCAGATGAATGGAAGAAATTCACAAATATTCAGGCCATTCCTGCCACTGGCGTGAAAGAAGCCACAGCAGAAAAGAGAGAAGTGAAGAAAATCATTGACCGCAACGGAATAATCTATATCGAGAAAGACGGCACGAGATATTTCCTGAACGGAGACAAAGTGGAATAGTTTCCCTATCAGATATTATCAAGACAAAAAACTATTATAATCGCCAAAACGAAAAGTACACATTTTTAAAACGAAAAGTACATTTTTAAAAAAGGAAGGCAGAGAACCGGTAAGTGGCGGAACTCTGCCTTTTTATCGTTCAAACGGCGGATGAATGCCGTTTAATCACTTGCTGATTGATAATACCTGTCTTCTGTTTCTCGGACCGCAGCTTACATGCACCCACGCTCCGCCTCTACAACACACCAAAAGAATAAAAGGAATTCGCTTCGGCTTGGTTCGGCTACGCTCACCAACCAACGCTCAGCACCCGAACATAACAATATGCACAACCGACATATATATAACAGAAATATGTTATGCAACACAATGACAACTATTTCTCATAAATAATTTTGGAGGATATATAAAGAAAACACTACATTGCGGAAAATATCATAAAAAATGCTAAGAAAAGCACTAAATATGGCAAAAAATATTATGGGGGGGGGTAAAATCAAGCAACCACTTCTCTGACAACATTATACAGCCTGTATTTCGGTTACTATGTCCGGAATACAGGCTTTTTTTGTTTAACGCTTTAACAAACAAGCCTATGAAAAACCTTAGATTCTTATTAACAATGGCATTGGCTATAAGCACAATGGCATTCGTCTCTTGCAGCGACGACGACAAGGACGACAACAACAGCACAAACCCAGGTGCTATCAGCGCATTCTTCCCTGAAGGATACAGCGCAAGCAACGTGGCTGCATGGTATCTCTACAGCGAGGTGCAGCAGGACGGCACTAGGAAGGCAAGTGCAGTGTTCCTCTTTAATGACAACACTATCCTGGTAACTAACCACAAAATCAAATCGGACGGAAGAGAATACAAAGAAACAGACTTCGAAGGCACGTACGAAATCAAGAGCGGCAACTATGACAACGGAACGGCTTATGTACCGCAAATGAACATGACCGTAACGATTCAGAACGGCAAGATGACGCCTATGGGAAAGGAAACCTTCACAAAGCAGAGCAACGCCAATATTCCCGCAGCTTCAAAGCCTGTCGATGGCGGTGGCAATGGCGGAGACAATGGCGGAGACAACGGCGGTGACAATGGCGGAGACAACGGCGGTGGCAATGGCGGAGACAACGGAGATTATGCCACAACACCAGAAGCCTACCTGCCAAGCGTTTACGCCAGCAAGACAATATCTGCGTGGTATTCATTGACCGAGGTAAAAGACTCGAAGACAAAGATTACCGCCATATTCCTTTTCAGCGACAATTCGATGGTGGTCACCAATAGTAGCGTATATACCAAAGCCGACGGCAGAAATCCAAAGTACGAAATTGATTTTACAGGCACGTACAACATCAAGAGCGGCAACTATGACAACGGAACGGCTTATGTACCGCAAATGAACATGACCGTAACGATTCAGGACGGCGTGCTTTCTGCGCCAGCCTTTGAGGAGACATACACGAGGCAGAGCAATGCTGACGCACCTGCGCCAAAAACGGTTTAGAAGCAGCTATACTACATATATATTAAGAAAAGAGGGCATCGCTGCCCTCTTTCTTGTTTTATAGACGTCTGTCATTTTAGACTTTTCTTCAAATCCGAAATGAACACGTCGATTTTCTCTTTTGTCACATGCTGCATCACCACTATGTGCGCCATCCCATCCCTATGTCTTTCTATTTCCACTTGTAAACCCGTTTGCGCTGCAACTTGGTCTCTATCAGTATGTACAACGAAACAATTGGCAGGAATACGTCGAAGGCAAGAATCGACAGGTAGAAACGGCGTTCGCCCAACTGCTTCGCACTCTTGTTGATGATCGACAACTGTACGAGATATCGGATCAGGAACAGCAGGATGGCACTCAGACACACTATCAGCGGAGAAACGATAATAGTGGCTATCAGCAACGCATAGAACAAGCCTCTCGACATCTGCTCCACTCCGATCAGCCATTTGCTGCCTCTGCGGTAGTACGGCGACGATGACAGATGACGCTCCTTCTGATAGAACCACTGACGGAACGTCGTCTTCGGCTCCGACAACGTGACGCTCTCTGGCGATACTTCTATTCGCACATTGCGCTTCGTCACGTTCGCGTTGACAAACAGGTCGTCATCTCCGCTCTGCAGATGTAGAATCGATGCGAATCCCTTGTTCTTGAAGAATACCTCGGTGCGGTACGCCAGGTTACGACCCACTCCCATATATGGGACTCCGCGCACGGCAAAACCCATATACTGCAGGGCGATGAAGAACGTGTCATACGAAATCAGATGGGACAGAACGCCCGGACTGCGACGGTACGCTCCGTATCCCAATACGAAGTCCTTCTGTTGCGTGAAGTTGCGGGCCATACTGCGCAGCCAGTTCTCGCCGACGGGCTCACAGTCCGCATCAGTCAGCACCACTATCTCGTTCTTGGCGGCTTTGATGCCTACTGTCAGTGCCAACTTCTTGGAACTCATCACTTTTGCCTCCTCCGGAACGTACGTATGGTACAGGTTCGGATACGAGAACTCCAAGTCGTGCAACACCTTCTCCGTCTCGTCCATCGACCCGTCATTGACTACGATGACTTCGTAATTCGGGTAGTTCTGGCTCAGAATGCTGGGCAGATACGCACGCAGGTTCTCACTCTCTTCGCGAGCACAGATGACAATGGAAACTCCCGGCAGACGGTCTAGCAGCGGAACCTCCAGGTTGTCCATCTTCTTCGCCCAGACCAGAATTCCACGATAGAAGTATAGATAATAGAATAGTTGGACAAAAAATACTAATCCGAAACATACACAGACTACCCATACATAATAGGGAACCGATGTCGGATCGAAGAACAGTTCTGTCATTTTCTGCGTTTTCTGTTTTTATCGTTTGAGAGAGACCGACGACATCCTACTGCCTTCTGGTCTTTTCTGTTTTCTCTTACTGCTTGTTTGCTCATTGGGATGGCACGTTTGTTCTCTCGCCGCCATTCTCCTACATTTCATCCGAGAGATAGCCCTCCGGCAACGCTCGCAGGTTGTAGCGCGATGCCATCACTTCTCCGTATGCTCCAGCGGAACGGATGGCTAGCAGGTCCCCGCGCTTCACTCCGTTCAGGTGCACCTCCGTCTGGAATACGTCACTCGACTCGCAGATCGGACCGACTACGTCATAGACCTCTTCCGTATCCTCCGAGGTCAGATTCTCAATTCGATGATATGCATCATACAGGGCAGGACGGATAAGGTCCGTCATGCCCGCATCCACAATGGCGAATTTCTTGAACGTACCCTGCTTGACGTACGTCACCTTCGTGATCATCGTGCCGCATTGCGCCACGATGCTCCGACCAGGCTCGCAGTGTAGTGTCTGACCCTCTCGCAGGCGCAGGTTCTTGTGAAACAGACGGAAATACGTCTCGAAGTCCGCAATAGGAAAGTGGTTGGGATGCTCATAGTTGATGCCCAGACCCCCACCGACATTGATATTTTTCAATACGATTCCCTTGGACTCCAGTTCGTCCTGCAACTCGTTGATGCGGACACAGAGGTCTTCATAGGCAGAAAAATCCGTAATCTGGGATCCGATATGGAAATGGATGCCCGCAAGGTCCAGATTCGGTGCCTTCTGCACGTATTCCACCGCTGGGAACAGATCGCGCATGCTGAAACCGAACTTGTTCTCGTCCAGACCCGTCGTGATTTTCTTGTGCGTATGCGCATCTACGTTCGGGTTGATGCGAAGGGCCACACGCGCTCTCTTGCCTCGCTCACCCGCCAACGTGTCAATGACCTCAAGTTCTGGCATCGACTCGGCATTGAAACAGAAGATATCTCCATCCAGCGCCAAACCGATTTCCTTGTCCGTCTTTCCCACTCCGGCAAAGACAATCCTGTCCGCTGCAAAACCGGCTGCCAGCGCTGCTGATACCTCCGGACCGCTCACACAGTCTGCGCCCAGACCATACGAGGCGATGATTTTCAGAATCCCGGGGTTCGCATTGGCCTTCACCGCATAATGAACCTTGTAACCGTAACGGTCACTCTCTTTTTTGACGAGATCCAGCGTCTGGTGCAACAAGTCCGTGTCATAATAATAGAACGGCGTTTCTCTCTCCCGGAATTTCTCTATAGGGAATGTTCCCTTCATTAAGTTTGTCATGGATTCTTCTTTTGTGGATTTCTCCCCTGCTGCTTTCCCCATGAGCAGGACTCTTCTTAGTTGAACAGTTCGGCGCTCAACGCCTTGAGCGCATCCGTCTTGTGCTCTGCCGAGACAAGGAAACTGACGTTGTAGTTGCTGCCTCCGTAGGAGATCATGCGGACAGGTATCTCTCTCAGCGCATGCACCACCTTGGACTGGAAGCCCGTATTCTGCATGTCCATGTCTCCGACCACACAGATGATCACCATGTCCTTATCGACAGTGACCGTTCCGAACTTACGCAACTCATTCACGATTTCTTCCAGGTGTTTCGTGTTGTCAATCGTCACGGAAACTCCGACCTCCGACGTCGTGATCATGTCGATGGAGGTCTTGTATTGCTCGAATATCTCGAATACCTTACGCAGGAATCCGTATGCAAGCAACATATGACCGCTCTTGATCTTGATGGCGGTAATGCCGTCCTTCGCTGCCACGGCCTTGATTTCGTGCTTGATGAGTTTGGTCGAGATGGTCGTCCCCTTGGCTTTAGGGTCCATCGTGTTGAGCAGACGCACCGGAATATTCATCTGCTTGGCTGGCAATACACAGGTCGGATGCAGGATCTTCGCTCCGAAGTACGCCAACTCGGCAGCCTCTTCGAAGTGCAACTCCGCTACTGGCTTCGTGCCCTCCACAAATCGTGGGTCATTGTTGTGCATTCCGTCAATGTCCGTCCATATCTGTATCTCCGACGCTCCGACAGCCGCTCCGATAATCGTAGCACTGTAGTCACTGCCTCCGCGCTGCAGGTTGTCGATTTCGCCGTAGGCATTCTTGCAGATGAATCCCTGCGTGATGTAAATGTCATATCCGGAATTCTCCGACAACGTCTGCGACAACTGCTCCTTGATGAAAGCCATGTCCGGCTCTCCATTGCGGTCCGTCTTCATGAAGTCCAACGCCGCAAGCAACGTGCTCTTCACACCCTGCTCCTGCAGGTACAGATTCACCAGCGCCGTGGATGTCAACTCGCCCTGGGCAACAACGACTTTTTCCTCTATCGAGGAGAAGATCTTCTTGGAATGCGCCAGGTCACGCAACACACCGAAACGCTCTTTCAACACCTCTTCGCCCTTTCGCAGGTACTCCTCTTTCGTGTATAGTTCCGCAATGACTGACTCGTACTTATGCTGCAACGCAGCAATCTTGTCAAGAGCACCGTCATTGTTCTGTTTATAAAGATAATCCGCTATCTCAAGCAGCGAATTGGTTGTACCACTCATGGCAGAGAGGACAACGATTTTCTGTTCTCCGTCGGTTATCAATTGGGCAACGTCCTTCATCCGCTGCGCAGAACCCACCGACGTGCCACCGAATTTCAATACTTTCATATCTGTGTTTTTATTATACTTCAAAGACTTGCAAAGTTAAGAAAAAAATCCTTTTACTGATAATGAAAGACAGAAGAGAATTGTGCCTCTGTCCGTCCACTTTTCTCATCTCAGAATTGCGTCCGCTCACACGATTTCAGACAGAGACATAAAAAAGTTTAAAAATTTGCCCCTTTGACCTTGCGGTTGTATTTTTGCATTTCAAGAAAAAAAACAAATCATAACATAACACATCACAATGGGAAGAGCCTTCGAATATCGAAAAGCAAGAAAACTGAAACGTTGGGGCAATATGGCCCGTACATTCACGAAACTCGGTAAGGAAATCACAATCGCCGTGAAAGCCGGAGGACCGGACCCCGACGGCAACCCACGCCTGCGTGCTCTCATGCAGAATGCCAAGGCCGCTGCCATGCCGAAAGAAAACGTGGAACGCGCCATCAAGAAAGCAACGGAAAAGGATACTTCCGACTACAAGGAAGTGGTTTACGAAGGATACGGACCTCACGGCATCGCCATCGTCGTAGAAACAGCGACCGACAATATCAACCGCACTGTGGCTAACGTTCGCTCCTATTTCAATAAGTTCGGAGGTTCACTCGGGACAACGGGCTCTCTCTCTTTCCTCTTCGACCACAAGTCCACGTTCAAGATCAAACCGAAAGAAGGTGTCGATATGGACGAACTGGAACTCGAACTGATTGACTTCGGCGTCGATGAACTCTTTGCCGATGAAGACGGCAACATCATCCTCTACGGTGCCTTCGAATCGTTCAACGCAATCCAGAAATACCTCGAAGACAATGGATTCGAGATCGAATCAGCGGAGTTCGTCCGCATTCCGAACGACACGAAGGAACTCTCCGCTGAACAGCGCGAGTCCGTTGAGAAACTCCTCGAAAAGATTGAAGAGGACGAAGATGTCCAGAATGTCTACCACAATATGAAGGAAGACGACTCGGACGAGGAAGCATAAAGAAAAAAAAACACACTAAATCTTACTATCTCTGCTATGAAACAACTCTGCATTTTGATGTCCGCACTTCTTATCGGATGCTCCATGACGCTTTCCGCAAAGAAATCAAAGGCCGTGGAAGAAGGAATGCCGGAATCACTGCCAATGAAAAAACTGGATTCCGCAACCAACGTATTCTCTTCCAACCCAATCGAACTGCACCAGACGCTGGCTACCCCTTCTACTGAAGTACGCACCAGCATCGCTCCCGCATCGGCTCAGGATATCAACGACCGTATGGCGGAAGGAATCACCGACTCGCTCATACGTATCCACAAGATACGCATCGATCCGGAACTCAAGGTAAAGGAGAAGGAAATAAAGGCGCTCTTCGACACCCTCCTCACAACCGACACACGCAACGAAGAACGACTCGAAATCAATAGCCGCATCTTCAAGAAGTTCCGAGAGGCACTGGGCAAGAAAGGGTCGTTCTTCTATCCTTTCGACTCGCTCAAGAATATCGGACGCATCTATTCCGACGATTATAACCTGCGCGTCTATACCTGGTGCGTCGAACTCGAAGACCTCAACTATCATTTCTATGGATTTATCCAGGATCTCGAGACCGATCGCATCTACGCCCTCGAACAGAACGGTGCCGTCTATATCCCTCGCGAGACACAGCAGATCCTGCCTCGACGCTGGTACGGAGCCCTCTACTACAAGATCATACGACTGTCGAAGGGCGACGATATGCAATACGTGGCACTGGGATGGAGCCAGCCTAATCCGAACATGAAAATGAAGGTCATCGATGTCTTCGATTTCTCCGGAGACAAACTCATGCTCGGTGGCGACGAGACGTTTAAGTCCTACAGAGGAAAAGTCGGACGCGTCGTCTTTACCTATTGCTCCAACCTCGGCATGACACTCCAATACGACGAGAAGAAGAAACGCTTCGTGTTCGACCACGTTACTCCTTTGGCGGATGCCAACGGCAACGCTACAGGATGCAACGGACCGGATATGTCCTACGACGAACTCAAGAGAAAGGGTAAACGGTTCATCCTGAAAAAGGACGTGGACATGATGAACGAGGAATAATCGATTTTTCTTCTTCCCGGAAGACCGCCCCCCCTCCATTCTCTCTCTGAATGCAAGTACAGAAAAGAGCATGTTCCCCTTCGGGACTGCTCTTTTTCTCAATATTCCCGACTATGAAACATCTCGCACTCCTCGCCTTGCTCTCCCTACTCATGCTTGTCTCGACAGCGTGTGCAACACACAAACATCAGAATACCATGACACAGACTACACCTTTTCAATATGTCGTCGATCGGTTCGCCGATCTGGAAGTACTCAGATACCGGGTTCCGGGGTTCGAAGATCTCTCGCTGAATCAGAAACTGCTTATCTACTGGCTCTCGAAAGCAGCAGAGGAAGGACGGGATATCCTCTTCGACCAGAATGGGGCACACAACATCGCCGTGCGCAACACCCTGGAGGCAATCTACCTGAACTATAATGGAGACAGGACTTCAAACGAGTTCAAGGCTTTCGAGGTCTATCTCAAAAGGGTACTCTTTTCCAATGGCATACACCATCACTACGGATGCGAGAAGTTCCAACCCAGATTCTCCGAGGAGTTCTTCATCAAGGCATTCCACGAGGTTCCCGATGAGAAAATCATACGCAACGACGGACAGACTCCGGACGAGCTGCTGCAGGAACTGCTACCCGTCATTTTCAATCCTTCAGTGGATGCCAAACGGGTCAACCAGACCGAAGGCGACGACCTCATTCTCACCTCTGCCTGCAACTACTATCAGGGCGTCACACAGAAAGAAGCGGAGGAATTCTACAATACCATGAAGGACCCGCAGGACTCTACTCCTATCTCCTATGGCATGAACTCACGACTCGTGAAAAAGGAGGGCGTACTCGTCGAGGAGGTTTGGAAGGTGGGCGGAAAATACTCCAAACAGATCGAGAAGATCGTATTCTATCTCCGTAAGGCATTGCCCTACGCCGAGAATGACCAACAACACAAGGTCATCGAGACGCTGATACGTTTCTACGAGACAGGCGACCTCAAGACGTTCGATGAATATTCCATCCTCTGGGTCCACGATACCGAATCACGCATCGATTTCGTCAACGGATTCATCGAGACCTATGGCGACCCTCTCGACATCAAGGCTTCTTGGGAGTCTATCGTGAATTTCAAGGATCTCGAGGCCACACACCGCACCGCTACTCTTTCCGCCAATGCCCAATGGTTCGAGGACCACTCGCCCGTCGATGACAGATTCAAGAAGAAGGAAGTCAAGGGGGTATCGGCAAAAGTCATCACCATGGCGTTCCTCGGTGGCGATTGCTACCCCGCAACTCCTATCGGCATCAACCTGCCGAATGCCAACTGGATCCGACAGATTCACGGCTCCAAGTCCGTCACCATCGAGAATATTACCAATGCCTACGACCAGGCAGCAAAAGGCAACGGGTTTGCTCGCGAGTTCATGTATTCCGACGAGGAGATCACACGCAAGGATAAGTATGGATATATCGCAGACAACCTGCATACCGACCTGCACGAATGTCTCGGACATGGGTCCGGACAACTCCTGCCTGGGGTCTCACGCGAGGCACTGAAAGCCTATGGCGCTACCATTGAGGAGGCTAGGGCTGACCTCTTTGGACTCTACTACACCGCCGACCCTAAAATGCTCGAACTGGGACTCCTGCCCGACAAGGAAGCATACAAGGCCGAATACTACGGATATATGATGAACGGACTGCTTACCCAGCTCACGCGTATCAAACCAGGCGACGTAATCGAAGAGGCGCACATGCGCAACCGTGCGCTCATCGCACACTGGGTATTCGAGAAAGGAAAGGACGACCGCGTCGTCGAACTGGTCCGAAAGAACGGCAAGACCTATGTGCGCATCAATGATTACAAGAAACTGCGTCACCTGTTCGGTTCTCTCCTCGCCGAGGTACAACGCATACGAAGCGAAGGAGACTATGATGCTGCACGTGACCTCGTGGAAAACTACGGCGTGAAGATCGACCCCGAAATCCATCGCGAGATTCTCGAACGATACAGCAAACTCAATCTCGCTCCCTACAAAGGATTTGTCAATCCGACGTACCACCTCGTCAAGGATGCCGAAGGACACCCGGTGGATGTAACTATATCCTATTCCGACTCCTTCCTGCAACAACAGTTCCGGTACGATCATCTCGTACTTCCAGAATAAACCTGCCTCTTCTTCAATAAGAGTTCAACCCCCGATATCCTCCCTTGACGCACAAGAGGCCTTTCTTTGTTCTTGCCAAAATTCAATTTTGTACGTGGATTTTTCAGAAACTCCCTAAGGGAGCTTCTGGAAAAGACCTTTCAGGATATTCTTGATTTTTCTCTTTCGCAGATTCATGCGCGGAGCGAGTGAGCAATGCCGGCATTGCGACCGAACGACAAGGTGGAAGATGCAAAGAGAAAACAAGAATAGACGAAAGAGTATTTACTTTTGTTCTTGCCAAAATTCAATTTTGTACGTGGATTTTTCAGAAACTCCCTTAACTTTGTACCCTGCTGAAAAAAAATCTAACCTTATTATCTGATACGCATGAGATTCTATACCTTTCTGATGGGATTATCCCTTCTCCTCTCTTCCCAACTCCTCTCCGCCGCAAATTTCTATGCCGCTCCAGGTGCATCCGGTTCCGGCAGTTCTTACGACGATCCGGGAAATTTTGCGACAGCTCGCGGCTCTTTGGATATGTACGACACGATCTATATGAAAGGTGGACAGTATGACTTCACTGAGAAGGTCACGATCTCCAAGTCCGGATCAGCAACCAAGAATAAGGTCATCGCTTCCTACCCCGGTGAACGAGCCATCCTCGACTTCCGCAACGAGCCCTATGGCGAAAGAGGTATCTCCATATCTACGGATGTTCAGTACGTTCACCTGCTCAACCTCACCATCCGGTACACCGGTAAGAATGCGATCATCTGCTACGGGTCCAACTGCCGCATCGAGGGCATCGATACCTACGGCAACGGCGATACCGGAATCCAGATGAAAACAGGAGGCGGCAACTATATCCTCAACTGTGACTCCCACGACAATTTCGACTATAAATCCAGCGGACCGAACTACGGAGGCAATGCCGATGGGTTCGCCGATAAACAATACGCTGCTACTGGTGTCAATATCTACGAGAACTGCCGCGCATGGAACAATTCCGACGACGGCTGGGACTTCTTCCAGAGAAGCGGTGCAAAAACAATCATGAAGAACTGCATTGCCTACCAGAATGGTGCCGCCTCTTATGACATGACCACGAACCCAAGAGCAACAGGCGTGGACAAGAGTTTCTTCGACGCACTGATCGGGACTTCACAGACCGTTACGCGCGACAAGAAGACAACATTCTCTGGCACCATCTCTCTCGACAAGTTCCCAAACTACGGCAATGGAAACGGATTCAAGATCGGCGGCGACAAAACCAATAACGATATCGAACTCTACCACTGTCTCTCCGTAGGCAATTTCGCACGCGGATTCGACCAGAACAACAACGCCGGACCTATGGTCGTGTACAACGGCTCTGCCTATCTCAATGGATGCAACTACGGATTCTCCGAAATCTCAGGTTCTTCCCTCACGATCAAGAACTGCCTCTCTCTCGACTCTAAGTCGTCCGACTATTTCAAGTGTCCGACCGTCGTCTCTTCCAACAACTCCTGGAATACATCGGGTATCTCCTGCTCCTCTGCCGATTTCCTCTCTACCGATACCGTCGGACTCATGACAACCCGACTCCCGGATGGCTCCATCCCCGTTACTTCGTTCTTCCGACTCACGGAATCATCCGACCTGATCGACCGGGGCGTAGAGGTCGGACTGCCGTACAGCGGCACCGCACCCGATCTCGGATGCTACGAGTTCGGCAATATAGACAACTACCCGCCGGGACTCTCCGTCTCTACCAATTCCTCTCAGAGCATCAAACAAGGCAACAGCATCACTCCCATCACCTTCTCATGGTCCGGCGGTGCCACTGGTGTCTCTCTGACAGAGGCTCTTCCAGAAGGAATCACATCCTCGCTCAATGAGACCGATAAGACCTTGACGTTGACCGGAACGCCGACGGCTACCGGATCCTTCACCGTGACCGTGACCACCGTGGGCGGAAACGGCACTCCGATCTCCAAATCAGCGAACATCATCGTCAAAGACGCTTCGTCCATCGACATCGCCTACGTCACCTCCGACGGAAACGATCCGGCCGATGCTCCGATTCTCAACAATCTGAACAATAATCCTTCTTTCAACGTGGAGGTTGTCAATGTCGTTGCAGGAGAGGCTTCGAAGGATTACTCCGCCTACGACCTCATCATCATTTCTCCCGTACCGGGCTCGAACGCTATCGGCATGGCGAATCTCGAACAGTACGCTGGACAGAAACCGATGCTGCTGCTCAAGCCTTGGAACATGAAGATTAGTGACGCAACATGGAGTTGGGCTACCGCTGTCAATACCTCCGACGCTGCCGTCTCACTGACCGATGCCGGTACATCCCACGAGATCTTCACAGGCTTCTCTTCTCCGCTTACACTCTTTTCCTCCGTCGGAAAGAATGCCGTGACGGGAATCACACACTCCTCCTGGAGTTCTTCCGTCATCGCTGCCGACGATATCCTCGTCCTCGCACACCCTTCTTCAAATGAAAACACGGACGCCATCTTCGAGATTCCCGTGGGAACCACCCTCAATGGAACCACTACAACGGCACGATTCCTGAACATTGGCATCAGCGAGGCTTCTACCGCCAACCTGACTGCGGAGGCGCTCTCCCTGATTACTAACGCCTGCACCTATCTGCTCGACAATAGCACCCCCGTTTCTGAGACCGACGGTGATGCCGCCGCTCTGACCTTCGAGAACGGACACATCAGGTCCTCGGCAGACAATGTGCAGTACATCACCATCTACACGCTTACAGGAAACCAGTGCCTCCTCTCCCACCAGAACGAGGTTCGTATCGATTTCCTCCCTTCCGGCAACTACATCGCCGTCGCTTCCCTCTCTACCGGACAACAGATTTCTCTGAAATTCGCCAAGTAACCAACGGCTCCTTCTCCTTATTTGAACACACAATGGGCGATACATGTTTTTCATGTATCGCCTTCTTTTTGATAACAATCTGTTAAAAATTCACTCCGTTTGAATTAAAATTAAAAGAATTTGCTTGTTTCAGAAAACATTTTTATATCTTTCGGCCGTATTATGTGAAGAAGGGCTTTTCTGCTCATAATACCGTACTGAAACACACAAAACCTAAATTCTAATACAAAAAAATGAGTACACGCAAACTCCTTGTGGCACTCTGTATGCTCTTCGCATACCTATGTGTCTCCGCGCAGGATTATTGCATGACCGCTCCCGTTGGATACGGCTCGTCCGCAACGGGTGGCAAAGGGAAATCAGTCTCGCTGGTTACCTCGTCATCGCAACTCCAGAACGCGATCAAAAACGGTAATGGTATCTATATCATTACGCAAAACATCTCCGTCGAATCCCATCTTTCCGGATCGGGTTCCAACTATACCCTCATGGCTCTGCCGGGGGTGAAACTCATCGGTACCGGACAGACTAAGTCCAATTCTGGTATCCTCTACCTGAAAGGTTCCAACGTCATCCTTCGCAACCTTACGTTCGAAGGACCCGGAGCCTATGACTGCGACGGATGGGACAACCTCTGTCTCGATGGTGCCAAGAACGTTTGGGTGGACCACTGCGATTTCCAGGACGGTTGCGACGGCAACTTCGACATGAAAGGCAATACCGATAACGTAACCGTTACCTGGTGCCGCTTCCGCTATCTCAAGAAACCGAAATCAGGAGGATCAGGAGGTGCCGCTGACCACCGCTTCACCGACCTCATCGGATCAAGTTCTAGTGACAAACCAGGCGACGGTACATTCAACATCACGTTCATCGGAGCATGGTGGGACGAAGGATGCGTCGAGCGTATGTGCCGTACGCGTAACTCGCTCATCCACTATATCAACTGCTACTGGAACTCTTCCGTAGCAAACTACTACGTAGGACCCGAAAATGCAAGCGCCTATTTCGAGGGATGTACCTTCTCTGTACTGGCACCTAAATACATTTGGAAAAGCTATGGAGGTACTAACAGCTGCAAGTTCGTGAACTGCTCCTCCGCTAAAGGACTGCCATCCAATTCCGGTACGGTAGCCTCACCTTCTAATCTCGGCTCCTATGCCGTTCTCTCTGCCGCCAATGCCGTTTCCGCCATCACCTCCTCCTGCGGATCGGGTGCAACGCTCACCGTGACAAACGCAGGTGCCGTTTCTTCTTCCTGCTCGGGCGGAGGAAGTCCTGTGACGACTCAACCGACCATCGACGTGACCGGTACTGCTCAACAGTCCGTTACCGAAGGCTCCGCCATCTCCAATATCGTATTCACAGCGTCTAACGCTACCAAAATTGAAATAAGCACGTTGCCGGCTGGACTGACTTCGTCCAAGAGTGGATTGACCATTACTGTAAGCGGTACGCCTACCGCTTCCGGGGAATTCACCGTGACCGCTACCGATGCCAACGGCAATTCCGACGAGGTAACGGGATCCGTAACGATCAAGACTCCGCAGGTCGCCCCTTCCGGAGACCTCTGTGTGGACCTTACCAAGTTCGCTCCTCCGACCGTTGCGAACGGAGGCATTCCGTCCGCTTGGCAGAACATCGTTGTGAACGTCAATAACACCAAGTCCGAATGGGCAGACGATGGTTTCAACATTGGAGGCAATGCCGACTACATTGATATCGATGTCTCTGCCTATGCCAATACAACCATCAAGTCCGTCTCTTTCGACGTGACCATCCCGAACTGGGCTTCAACGAAAAACACCATCGGTTATGGATGGACCGCAGGAACGACTTCCAGTTCCTACACCATCTCAAGCGCCGAGACCGAGACCGTTTCCCTTACGGCTCCTTCCGGTTCGAAGGTAATTCATATCCAGCGTACCGCTGGTACTTCGACCATCATTGGACAGATCTGCCTCACGCTCAATACGAGCGGAGGAACCACCGACGTGGCTGCCGTTCTGACAGCACCTTCCAATACCATTCAGTCGGTCGAACAGAACAAGAGCATCGCAGCCATTGCCATCACTTCCGACATCACCACCACGTTCACCGCAACAGGCCTGCCGGAAGGTGTGATCGCAACGACAAGTGCGGACGGTAAGACGCTCACTATCGCGGGTACTCCGACAACCGTCGGCGTCTATAACTATTCCGTGAAGGCTACCAACGGTACCAAGACGTCGAACACGATCTCCGGAACCATCACCGTGACACAACCGTCCGGCGGTAGCTCAACGACAACGTCCGACTGGTGGAATTTCTCCGATGCCGACTTCGTCGCTCTCGGTTCCAACATTACATCCAATCAGGTCGTTCGTGGATTGCGAATCCTGGCTAACTCTTCCTATGTCATGGCAGAGGGTACCAAGGATAATCAGTTCACCGATGGTACGACGCTCTCTAACTATATCGATGCCAAGGGAAAGGGAGTCGCAGACTCCTATCGCGCATTTAAGTTCAACGTGACCGGACCTTGCACCATCACAGTTTATGCGCAGGCTTCTGGCAGCCGCTCCGTCATGTTCAATGGCGACAAAGGTTCCTCTTACGAGAATACCGCTATCACTACTGGCGGATACTACGTTCTTACCTATAACTATACCGGAACGGCTGACTCGCTGCAGATTTTCTCGAAATCCAGCGGTATCAAGTTCTACGGCATCAAGGTAACTTACTCCTCCTCAACGGCGGTAGCTCCTACCTTGTCAACGCAATCCAGTCTTAGCCAGGAACTGACGCTCGGGTCTTCCATCTCCGATATCTTGATTACGTCTAATCAGGATGTGACATTTACCGTGACTGGACTTCCTGACGGCGTGACATCCTCTTCGACGGCTTCGACGCTGACGATCTCCGGAATCCCGACAGCAGTAAGCAATAGCACCATTCAGATTTCTGCAGAGAATAGCGCTGGACTCACAGCGGCTCTCGAAGCAACCATCGCCGTAAACCCTGCTCCGGTTTCAACTCCGGACGCTCCGGTCGTAACCGCAGCACCGGGTTCTCAGAACGTGACGCTCGGATCGGCGATTGCTCCGGTAGTCTTCACCTCTGATTCCGTAGCAACCTTCGCCGTGACCGGCATCGACGCTACTGGACTCTCCTATGTCGTGGCTGCCGACGGCAAGAGCGTGACCGTCTCCGGTACACCGACCGCCGCAGGAACCATCAATATCTCCGTCACCGCTACGGCACATGAACTGACCTCCGACGCTGCCACGGCTTCTGTCAACGTGACCGACGGCAGCGCTCCTTCATCTGTCTGCATCGACCTGACGCTCGGAGCGGCTCCGACCGTTTCCAACGGCGGCATACCGGCTCGACTCCAGAATGCACGCTACGTGGCTTACACCGCCGGCTCGTCCTACGAATCAACCGGATTCAAGTGCGGAAAGGGTGCTGACTCGCTCGTCGTCGATCTCAAGGACGACCCTACACTATCGTTCAAGAGTTTCACCTTCCAGGTGACTTATGACTATGCCAAGGCAAACGCTAAGGTATCGACCGGTGTCATTACCTACGGATACATCAGCAAACACGGTAGCACCTCCGTCCAGAGCGTGGACATCACCAGCACCGACGGAACAGCTACTCGGACCGTCAACCTGCCGGCAGGTACCAAATACCTCGCCCTCGTCCGCAACGTCGGAACCAGCATGACGATCAACTCGCTCTGCTTCGAGCTCGAGGAGGGCGCCGCTCCGGCACCGACTCCGGTCGCTCCGGTCGTAACCGCCACTCCGGCTTCGCAGAACGTGACGCTCGGATCGGCGATTGCTCCGGTAGTCTTCACCTCTGATTCCGTAGCAACCTTCGCCGTGACCGGCACCGAAGGCACTGGACTTACCTATGTCGTGGCTGCCGATGGCAAGAGCGTGACCGTCTCCGGTACGCCGACCGCCGCAGGAACCATCAATCTCTCCGTCACCGCTACGGCACATGAACTCACGTCCGCTGCTGCTACGGCTTCTGTCAACGTGACAAGCACGACACCGACTCCGGTCGCTCCGGTCGTATCCGCTACTCCGGCTTCACAGAGCGTGACGCTCGGATCGGCGATTGCTCCGGTAGTCTTCACCTCTGATTCCGTGGCAACCTTCGCCGTGACCGGCACCGAAGGCACTGGACTTACCTATGTCGTGGCTGCCGACGGCAAGAGCGTGACCGTCTCCGGTACGCCGACCGCCGCAGGAACCATCAATCTCTCCGTCACCGCTACGGCACATGAACTCACGTCCACTGCTGCTACGGCTTCTGTCAACGTCACCGACGGCGGTTCTTCCTCCGTTTCTGACTGGTGGAACTTCTCCGACGATGACTTTGCCGCTGTCTTCGACGCTTCCGGAAGTCTCTCGTCCAACGCCGTCGTGCGCGGACTCCGTCTGCTGGCTGCAAGCGGCAAGAACATGACTTACACAACTAAGGAGAACACCTTCACCGACGGCGAGAACCTTACCTACTGCATCGACACCAAGGGCAAGGGAACGGCGAATGCCAACCGGGCATTCAAGTTCAAGGTCAACGGACCGTGCACCATCAAGGCCTATGCTCAGGCTACTGATGCTCGTACCGTCATCTTCTCGACCGACGCGGGAACGTCGAATGAGAACAACGACATCACCGGTGCCGGATACTTTATCGTTTCCTACAAGTACACCGGGGCCGCTGACTCCATCCAGATGTACTCCAGCGCCAGCGCTATCAAGTTCTACGGCATCAAGGTTATCTACGGCGCTTCCGGTCCGGACGCTCCGGTCGTAACCGCAACACCGGCTTCTCAGAACGTGACGTTGAACGATGCCATCACACCGGTAGTCTTCACCTCTGATTCCGTAGCAACCTTCGCCGTGACCGGCATCGACGGCTCTGGACTCTCCTATGACGTGGCTGCCGACGGCAAGAGCGTGACCGTCTCCGGTACGCCGACCGCCGCAGGAACCATCAATATCTCCGTCACCGCTACGGCACATGAACTGACCTCCGCCGCTGCCACTGCCACCGTCAACGTGACCGACGGCAGCGTCACTCCAGCCACCTGCATCGACCTGACGCTCGGAGCGGCTCCGACCGTTTCCAACGGCGGCATACCGGCTCAACTCCAGAATGCACGCTACGTGGCTTACACCTCCGGCTCGTCCTACGAATCAACCGGATTCAAGTGCGGAAAGGGTGCTGACTCGCTCGTCGTCGATCTCAAGGACGACCCTACACTATCGTTCAAGAGTTTCACCTTCCAGGTGACTTATGACTATGCCAAGGCAAACGCTAAGGTATCGACCGGTGTCATTACCTACGGATACATCAGCAAACACGGTAGCACCTCCGTCCAGAGCGTGGACATCACCAGCACCGACGGAACAGCTACTCGGACCGTCAACCTGCCGGCAGGTACCAAATACCTCGCCCTCGTCCGCAACGTCGGAACCAGCATGACGATCAACTCGCTCTGCTTCGAGCTCGAGGAGGGCGCCGCTCCGGCTCCGACTCCGGTCGCTCCGGTAGTGACCGTGGACGTTCCTTCCCAGACCGT
>Ga0247611_10000935_pt1 | contig 55454 bp, 51 predicted proteins | sample 177DNAGHGhighgp2_FD_192422 | JGI IMG/M metagenome (GOLD analysis project Ga0247611, IMG submission 192422) | Sheep rumen microbial communities from Palmerston North, Manawatu-Wanganui, New Zealand - 1770 DNA GHGhigh gp2 | ecosystem: Host-associated > Mammals > Digestive system > Stomach > Rumen... | reverse complement strand
CCACAGCCTGACATTGATGTTTCTCAGCCATCTGCTCGAACCATGCGTATCGGATCTCTCTCGCGGCCATTTCCACACTCGCATTATGCGATCGCGCGTAAGATAAGGTGTCAAAATCTTGTACCTCCAATGGCACCTTCCATTGAGCACACAGATCCCGCACAAAAGCAGCATCCCGATCACTCTCCGCACCCCGCAGATGGAAATTGCAGTGCGCCGCCACACACGTATAGCCTGCCCGTAACAATACGTCCAACAACGCCACGCTATCCGCACCGCCGCTTATCGCCACCAACACCGGTTTGTCTTTCTCCAACAATCCCCGTTGCCGAATATATGAGCTAACTCTTTTAAGCACCTAAACCTCTGTACTTCACACGTTTGGGTTCACAAGCCTCCTCGCCGAGCCGCATCTTCTTATTCTCTTCGTACTCCGAGTAGCTGCCCTCGAACCAGAACACTTTTCCGTCGCCTTCGTACGCCAGAATATGCGTACAGATACGATCCAGGAACCAGCGATCGTGACTAATCACTACTGCACAACCGGCGAAGTTCTCCAGACCTTCCTCTAGCGCACGTAGTGTGTTCACATCGATATCGTTTGTCGGCTCGTCGAGTAACAGCACGTTCGCCTCGCTCTTCAGCGTCAGCGCCAGATGAAGTCTATTTCGTTCACCACCGGAAAGCACACCGCATTTCTTCTCTTGGTCGGCGCCGGTAAAATTGAACCGACTCAAATATGCCCTCGCATTGATCTCGCGTCCGGCCACACGGATAAACTCCGTACCACCGCTGATCTGCTCGAACACACTCTTGTTTGGATCGATATCCGAGTGTTGCTGATCGACGTATCCGATCTTCACCGTCTCGCCGACAGAGAACGTACCCTTATCCGCTTTCTCCGTACCGATGATCATCCTAAACAACGTCGTCTTACCCGCTCCGTTCGGACCAATCACACCCACAATACCGTTGGGCGGTAACATAAAATTAAGGTCCTCGAACAGCAGTCGATCACCAAACGATTTGGCGACACCTTCGGCATTGATAACCTTGTTACCAAGTCTCGGACCGTTCGGAATAAAGATCTCGAGTTTCTCCTCGCGCTCCTTCTGTTCCTCGTTCAACATCCTGTCGTACGATTCCAAACGCGCTTTCTGTTTTGCGTGGCGTGCTTTCGGCGCCATGCGGATCCATTCCAATTCGCGCTCCAGTGTCTTCCGGCGTTTGCTGGCTTGTTTCTCTTCCTGCGCCATGCGGTTGGTCTTCTGCTCCAACCAACTCGAGTAATTGCCTTTCCATGGAATACCTTCACCGCGATCCAGCTCCAGAATCCAACCGGCCACGTTATCCAGGAAATATCGATCGTGCGTGATACAGATCACCGTACCCGCATATTGTTGCAAGTGTTGCTCCAACCAATCGATACTCTCTGCGTCCAAGTGGTTGGTCGGCTCGTCGAGCAGCAACACATCCGGTTGTTGCAACAGCAGTCTGCACAACGCTACACGACGCCGCTCACCTCCCGAGAGGGTAGTCACACTCGCATCGTCCGGCGGACAACGGAGCGCGTCCATGGCTCGATCGAGCTTCTGGTCGATGTTCCATGCATCTGCAGCGTCTAACTTATCCTGTAATTCTGCCTGCCGTGCCAATAACTTATCGAAATCGGCGTCCGGCTCAGCAAAAGCCGCATTGATATCATCGTACTCCTTGAGCATGTCCATGATCGGCTGCACACCTTCTTGAACCACCTCACGCACGGTCTTGTTCTGATCGAGTTTCGGATCTTGCTCCAGGTAGCCCACGCTGTAACCGGGCGACCAAACCACCTCGCCCTGGTATTCTTTCTCAATACCCGCGATGATTTTCAAGAGCGTACTCTTACCCGCACCGTTCAGACCGATGATACCGATCTTAGCGCCATAGAAAAAACTCAGGTAGATATTTTTCAACACCTGTTTCTGGGGACCGAAACTCTTGTTCAGACCCACCATCGAGAAAATAATCTTCTTATCGTCTGCCATACTCTGCGAATGTATAATCGTAGGGGTTATTCTCGTCTGCTGCGTGCCGTTCTGCACTCAACTGCTTCCAAACGGTCGGATCGATCTCCGGGAAGAAGGTATCCGCGTCGGACCAACTGTGATGAATATGCGTGATATAGAGTTTGTCCGCGCGCTCCATCATCTGCCTGTACACCATGCCGCCACCGATCACAAAAGCCTCTTCATCACCATTGATACAATTCACCATTTCATCAATGCTATACACGGTTTCCGCGCCTTCGAACGTCTTTCCTTTTACGTCCGTCAGCACGATATTGCGCCTATTCGGCAGCGGGTGCTTGGGTAGCGACAGGAACGTCCGCTCTCCCATCATGACCGTGTGCCCGCTCGTGATAGTCTTGAAATGCTTCAAGTCCGCCGGCATGTGACACAGCAAATCACCTTTCTTTCCGATCGCATAATTCTTCGCGATCGCCACTATAATACTGATCATACGCTAACAACTCCCGCGATATGAGGATGCGGGTCGTATCCTTCTAAAGTGAAATCTTCGTATTGGAAGCCGAAAAGGTCCTTCACCTCGGGGTTAATAATCATCTTCGGCAATGCCCTCGGCTCGCGCGTCAACTGCAGCTTCACCTGCTCCAGGTGGTTGAGGTAAATATGCGCGTCGCCCAGCGTGTGCACAAAATCACCGCACTTCAGTCCCGTCACCTGCGCCATTATCTGCAGCAACAGCGCATAGCTGGCAATATTAAACGGTACGCCCAGGAAAATATCCGCGCTACGTTGATAGAGTTGCAGACTCAACTTGCCGTCCGCCACATAGAACTGAAACAGACAGTGACACGGCGGCAAAGCCATTTTCTCCACTTCCGCCACATTCCATGCACTCACCATCAAACGCCGGCTATCCGGGTTGTTCTTGATCTGCTCCACAAGGTTTTTGATCTGGTCGATATGTCCGCCGTTATAGTCAGGCCATGACCTCCATTGATGCCCATAGACAGGTCCCAACTCACCGTTCTCATCGGCCCATTCGTTCCATATACGTACGCCATGATCCTGCAAGTACTTCACGTTTGTATCGCCCTGAAGGAACCACAACAACTCATAAATAATCGACTTCAAATGCAGCTTCTTCGTGGTCAGGAGCGGAAAACCGTCCTCCATTTTAAACCGCATCTGGTGACCAAACACCGACATCGTTCCCGTGCCTGTCCGGTCGTGTTTCATGGTGCCTTCTTCCAGCACACGCTTGCATAAATCCAAATATTGTTGCATCTTAATACAATTTATACGTTGTCTTGAGTACCTTGAACTCGGTACGACGGTTGATCTGGTTGCAGATCTCCTGTTTGTCCGCGGGTAGGGGAGTAATGAACGCTTCATCCAGCACTTGCTCCACCGGTATCCACGGATACTGCTTGTTGAGCGCTTTGTCGCAAACCACCGGTTTCGTCTTTCCGTATCCCACCGGTGTCAGACGCTCGCTCTCAATACCGCGTTGTTTGAGGAAATCGCAGCAACTCTGTGCACGTTTCTGACTCAACTCGTTATTGAACTCATCCGTACCTTTCATATCCGTGTGGGCACTCAGCTCAATCGTGATATTGGGGTTGTCGTTCAGCAGTTTGACCAATTTCTCCAACTCTGCCTCCGAAGCCTTTGTGATATCCCATTTACCGAACTCGTAGAAGATATTTTCCATCTTCACCGGTCGTGAGATAGGGTTCAGAGCGAAATTGACATTGTAGGTCTTGCTGTCCTTCAAGCCGAGCGTGTTCCACTGCTCTTTGGCGTTCAGGTGCCCGCGGCAGGTAGCCAGCATCACGTATTTGACATCCTTTTTCAGTTTGATCTTATACGTGCCGTCTCGACGGGCATTAAGCTTGCTGTTCGTGCCGTCCGAGCCGACGATACGCAATACCGCCTCACTCAGCGCATTGCCCTGTTCGTCAGTCACTGCACCTTCTACCAAAAACTCCATTTCCGGCAGTACAAAACGATAGATTTTGTCAAAGCCTTTCTTATCGCCTCTGTTCGAACTAAAGAATCCGTTTTGGCTCTCACCCTCGAACGTGATACCGAAATCGTCTCCCGTGCCGTTGAACGGCGCACCCATGTTGTAGAGGATCCAAACGACCGAGTCTTTGTTCGTCGTGTCCCGTACGGCTTTGAAGATATCCAAACCGCCGTATCCGGGATGACCGTTACTTGCAAAATACAGCGTTCCGTCGGCATGCACGTACGGATACATCTCGTCAGCTGAGGTATTGATGCCCTTGCCTAGCGGCTGCGGGTTCACCCATTCTCCGTTATCCATCTCGGCGCACCAGATATCCTTACCGCCTTCACCGCGAGGATCGTCGCAAACGAAATACAGCGTATCCCCCGCAGGATTCAACGCCGGGTGACCCACCGTGATGGAGCTGTCCGCAAACAGTTTCACTTCCTGTGCCTCGCTCCATTCTCCGCTCGCACGATCGCTCTTGTATATCTTGGCACCTAAATCTTGACCGTTGATCGGCTTCGAGTAGGTGAACAGCATCGTGCGGCCGTCTTTGGTAAACGAACAAACACCCATCTCCGCGGCGCCGGCAGCTTTACCGCCACCCGTGGAGTCGTTCTGTTGTTCTTCCTCTTCCGGTGCGTCACACAGCCCTTCCGCCAGCACGATATCTTCCCATAAGCCCGCGGCGTTCTTGCGCGTCTGGAAGAGTTGGAACAACTGCTGTCCCGTCACGTTACTCGGCCTCTTCAGTTTCTTCGTGCTGCTCTTGCTCTTCTCCTGTCGGTTACTCGTGAACATCAACGCATCTTTATCATCTCCGATAAACATCGGTGCGAAGGTGCTCGCGCGCTTCTGGTTAAATTCCTTCGCCTCACTCACTTTGTACCGACTTGTCTCGCGTTTCCATTCATCGATCTTCGAACAAGCGTACTTACCGGCTTGTGCTACATAGCTGTCAGGATGGGCTTCCAGATACAACTCATAACTCTTGGCTGCATCTTTGTACTTACCCTGATATTGCATCGCTTGACCGCAATGCAGGAAGATAATCGAGTCCTGCAACTGGTACTTGTTACGCAAGGCATTCTGGTAGCAATTCACCGCACGCGGGTTGTTTATCAACCGGTAACACTCACCCTGCTTGTACGCTACATAGCCCTTCAAAGGCTTGTCCGTCTTGGCCGAGATACGACCGTAACAGGACTTGTAGATATCCGCCGCGGCATAGTATTCCCCGATAGCGAACTTCTTATCCGCCCGCTTGATCCGCTGCTGTATACTGCACCCCGTGAGCGTCAGTACCGCCAGAAGAATATAGAAATACTTAGTCCAACTCATGAATCACAAGTCCCGATCTCAGTTTGGGTTCAAACCACGTCGTTTTCGGCGGCATAATATTGCCCGAGTCTGCGATATCGATAATCTGCTGCATCGTAACAGGGTAGAGTGCCAGCGCTACCTTCATCTCGCCGCTATCAACTCTCCGCTTCAACTCACCAAGTCCGCGGATACCGCCCACGAAATCAATACGTTTGTCCGAGCGAAGATCCTTGATGCCCAAGATCTTATCCAGTATCAGGTTACTCGAGATCGTCACATCCAGAACACCGATCGGATCGTTGTCATCGTACCGACCTGCTTTCGCCGTCAAGCTATACCATTTCCCGCCCAGATAGAGGCTGAAATTATGCAGTTTGTTCGGCTTATAGATCTCCGAGCCCTTTTCTTCGACCTCGAAATCTTCCGCCAACTTACTAAGGAACTCCTCCTCGCTAAGTCCGTTCAGATCCTTCACCACGCGGTTATAGTCGATAATGTTGAGCTGGTTATCCGGGAAACAAACGGCTAAGAAATACTCGTACTCAGGAACCTTAATTTTTAATTTTTCATTTTTAATTTTTAATTCCTGTCCTACGCCGGCCGCTGCCGCTGAACGATGGTGTCCGTCCGCGATGTACATCGCCGGAATCTGTGCAAAGATCTCCGTGATCTGGTCGATCGTTTTCTTGTCCTCGATCACCCAGAAAGTATGCCTGAATCCTTCCGGAGCCGCCACAAAATCGTACTCGGGTTCGCTCTTACATACGTCCTCTACGATCTTATCCAGGTCGTCGCGGTGAGGGTAGGCAAAGAATACCGGCTCCATGTTGGCATTTAACGTTCGCACGTGCTTCATTCGGTCTTCCTCTTTATCCCGACGTGTCAACTCGTGCTTCTTGATCCGTCCCTCCAGATAATCATCTACCCACGCACCAACCACCAGGCCGTACTGGGTCTTCTCCTTACCGCCGGACAACGGATTATCCGCCAAGATGGTCTGCGCATAGACATAGTAATGCGGATCCTGGTCTTGCACCAACCAGCCTTTGAGCTTAAACCGCTGATACTGCTGTTTTGCCTCCGGATACACCCGCGGGTCGTGCTCATCCGTACCGGGCATAAAATTGATCTCCGGCTTGATGATATGATACAGACTCATCGCATTCCCGCCGCCTCTGTCCGTGCCTCTTCACTGTTCAGCACATCGTACGGCCGGCTACTCACCTGTTCCACCAACTCCTTCGGCGGCCGTATTCCCTTAAAAGGTTTAATTCTCATATTTCTCACTTATTTAACAGGCGCTGCAACCTTCTCTACGCCCATCGAGCAAGTACCGTTAAACGTTGCACCCGGCTCAACAATCAGCGTCTTCGTCTTTACATCACCCACGATCTTACCGCTCGTACGCAGACTCAGCTGCTGGCTGCAGTTGATCTTGCCTTCCATCAGCCCCATGATCTCAGCGTTCGCGCAGTTAATCGTACCTTTGACCTTACCGCCTTCGCCGATCACTACCTTACCCGTACAGTTCAAATCTCCCTCGATCAAACCATCCACGCGGAAATCGCTGTCCGCGGTAATGTTACCTACAATCTTACTTCCTGCGGTCAACGCATTGAACATCAAACCGCTCTGTTGTTTGTCATTTGCCATAATTCTATTCTGTTTTTATTATTAATTCCTATTATTTTTTGTCTTTTTGTTCGCTTTTGGGCCATAATATCCAAAATCGGGCGCAAAGGTACAAAAAAAAATCCATATACGCAAGCGCCCGCGCGTTTTTCCTTACTTTTTTCTAAAAAATCCCCTTCCTGCTTGCATATATCAAAAATTTGTTGTACCTTTGCCCCGCAAATAGTTATTTACTCAAAACTCACATTATTATGCGTAAAATCTTTACTCTCGTAGCGCTCCTCAGCGCATTCGTCTTTACTGCTAAAGCAGAAGTGATTCCTGGCTCTTGTGCCGACACCGTGAACGTGGATTGGTCCTATAACACCGACACCAAGACCCTTTCCTTCACGCTCACAGGATCGGACAAACGGGTCATTCCCAATTACGGTCCATCGGACAAGCCTTGGCAGCCATACATCGAGGAAATCGAGTACCTGAATCTGCCGGAAGGCTTAACTTCTATCGGCTCATGGGCCTTTAGCGGTGCCAAATCCATCAAGGATGTCGTGCTGCCGCAAAGCCTTGTTCTGCTTAATCAATACGCCTTCCTGGATTGCTATTCCATCCATACTTTTGCTATCGGCCCGAACTTGACCTTGATCGCCCAACACGCCCTGAACGGTTGCTACTCGCTGACCAATCTTTCTGTGCCGGCTAATGTTACGGAGATCAAGTTCGAAGCCTTTAAGTGGATTCCGAATGTAGCCTATTCGGAAGGCCGCGAGGACAAACCGGCTTCCGGCGCACGCACTGTAAATGGTGTCGTGGAAGATCCGATGGTTTATGACGCCAATTACAATACAACGCTTAGTGCTTGCTCCGCTTTTGCAAAGGGGCGTGTCCAAGTAAAAGATGGCGTTAAAATTATCAACAGCTACGCTTTCTTTTCCTGCTTTGCTATCACCGCCGTGGAACTGCCCAACAGCGTAGAAACGGTAGGAAAATATGCTTTTGACGACTGCGATGCGATGGAAACGCTTATTATCGGAAGCGGACTCCTTTCCACGGGCATGTATTCTTTCTCCATGAAGAATCTGAAAAACGTCGTTTGTATGGCCGTTGCGGCTCCGGATCTCGGTATGAATTCGTTCTACGACACCAACGTCAGCGCAGCCGTGCTGTACGTTCCGGACGAGAGCGTAGAAGCCTACAAAGCAGCCAACCAATGGAAAAACTTCGGCTCCATCAAACCGCTTTCACAGATACCCGCCGGTATCATCGATGATACGGAAGGACTTAACCAACTCTCTGGTACTCCCGCACAGGCTACCAAACTCCTCCACAACGGCCAAGTCCTCATCCGCCGCTCCAACCGCACCTTCACCCTCACCGGCACAGAAGTAAAATAAACAACGTCCATTTCGTCCAAATGCCCCCTCCCGCAAGGACCCCGCCCGCTTGGCTCCCATCCCCCTCTCTCGCGCAGAGCGGGGATTTTTATATTCCTTCTTATTTGCATTTTTCTGTCTCATTTTTGCAGCAATTTTTCATTTCCTCTTGCATATATGCCGCTTTTTTCGTACCTTTGTGCCAGAAAATGGGAAATAACTATTATCGTGACACTATCCCGTCTATGTTACGGCGCTGCAAGGGCTGGGACTACAAAGGGCGTGGCATCTACATGCTCACGCTCGTTGTGCGTGACCGTCAGCCGCTGCTTGGTTCGTTAGCGGGCGATACAGAGAACGCCTATATCGATCTCTCCGACCTCGGCAAAGCCGTCAATACAGAGGTAGAGGGTATCCCCTCGCATTTTCCGCAGATACGTGTCCTCGGCAAACAGGTCATGCCCGACCATCTCCACATGCTCCTCTTTGTCCAAGAGCCGATACCGGTACATCTCGGGACAGTAGTGAATGGCTTCAAATTAGGGACGAATCGCGCGTATTGGACCGCGTTCTCCGAAAGAACGCGCACAGAACACCCCGATAGTGCAACCATTACCGTCCATCAGCGAGTGTCCTGTGCTGACGCTTTCGGAGCGTCAGAAAAACCAGCGCCGGTGTCATGTGCTCGCTCTTTCGGAGAGCGAGAAAAACTTCCAGGTTTTTGGGACGACGGCTACCACGATCGTATCCTCCTCCACGACGGGCAATTAGATGCTATGATTCGTTATATAGCGGATAACCCCCGCCGCCTCGCTCCAACCGCACCTTCACCCTCACCGGTCAACGCCTCGAATAAGGTCCTGCTCGCGGGGCTAATTCCCCGCGCGCATATTAGCTGTTTACTTTTTGGCGCTATTTCGCCAAACAAAAATTCAAAAAAATGGCATACAAATTTGCGTATGTCATTTTTTTATTGTAATTTTGCACCGCAAAATGAAACCGCTGCCACCGACAGCGTTAAAAAGCGGAATTTATCGGCCATATATGACCGATCTTAAAGCGCAAAGCGTTGCGCTGACAAAATAACATATTAACAGCATTGGCTATTATTCGCGTTCGAGAAAAAGGTCCGGAAAACTAATTTCTTAACAGAATTAGAAAAGCCATGTTCACGGAAGTCACGGAGCTTCCTAAATTCCATCATAAAGCACTGATGTGTTTCAGTGTGAGTGTATCTATGATGGAATGCGGGTTTTCTTTCCGGACCTCCCGTGAACGCGAGTAGATATACTCACTTTTCTTTTCTACCTGAGTGATTGATGGCAATGCAAAATCGCTATCAATCTATGGCTAAAAACGGAAGTCTAACAGCCGCCAGGGATGCAAAACAAGATGAGTTCTATACTCAATTGGATGACATCTCCAACGAATTAAAACACTACACGCAACACTTTCAAGGTAAAGTGGTGTTCTGTAATTGTGATGATCCGTACGAAAGTAATTTCTTCAAGTATTTTGCCGTTAACTTTAACAAATTAGGTCTAAAGAAGCTCATAGCAACTTGCTATGATGGTTCACCGGTTCAAGGAAATGAATTGCTGTTAGATTTTGGCGATACATCTGATGACCCTAAGAAAATAGCTTATAAAGTTGAGATTACAGAGGTGAGAGATTTTAACAACGATGGAGCAGTTAATCTTGCAGACGTTCGGTACTTGATGCAGAACGACAAAAATGTCATCTCTATCTTAAAAGGTAATGGAGATTTTCGCTCTGATGAGTGTGTTGAATTACTGAAGGAAGCAGATGTCATCGTTACAAATCCGCCATTCTCGCTATTTAGAGAGTTTGTTGCATTGATGATGAAGTATCAAAAGCCTTTTTTAGTTATTGGTAGTCAAAACAATATCACCTATAAAGACGTCTTTAAATATCTGAGAAATAATGAATTATGGCTTGGCTATAAGAGCGGTGATATGTCTTTTAGAGTACCAAATTATTTTGAGCCACGTGCCACTAGGTATTGGGTAGATGAAACGGGACAGAAATGGCGCAGTATGGGCAATATATGTTGGTTTACTAATCTTGATATACAAAAACGTCACGAGGATTTAGATTTATATAGATACTATGCACCTGAAGAATACCCCACCTATGACAATTGTGATGCTATCAATATCGCAAAAGTTTCGGAGATACCGATGGATTATGAAGGAGCGATGGGGGTTCCTATAACATTCTTAGATAAGTACAACCCAGACCAATTTGAGATTTTGGGACTTGATGATCATCATGTGGAATGGCGAGGTAAAGGCCCTGAATTAAACGGGAAAGTTATATATAGAAGAATTATCGTGCGTAATAAAAAACCACAAAAGCCATGATGAATATTAAATTACAACCAATTAAGGTCCGTGAACTTTGCGAAAGTTATAAAGACCTGAGTGTTCAGGAAGAAGGTATCGTTGGATATGGTGGACGACTGAATATTCGTCCGAAATATCAGCGCGAGTTTGTTTACAATGACAAACAACGTAATGCAGTAATTGATACCGTTTGGCAAGGTTTTCCGCTGAACGTCATGTATTGGGTAAAAACGGATGGCTCAGATGGTATCGAGTACGAATTGCTCGACGGACAACAAAGAACCATCAGTATTTGTTCCTTTATTGCTGGCGAATTTCTAATGGTATTGGATGGCGACCTTACCAATTTTGACGGTCTCACAGACACTCAGAAAGACCGTATATTAGATTATAAATTACAAGTCTATATCTGCGAACATGGTACGGATGAGGAGAAACTGAAATGGTTCAATACTATTAACATAGCCGGAGAAAAACTAAAAGACCAAGAGATTCGTAATGCCATCTATTCAGGACCTTGGGTAACACAAGCGAAACGTCGTTTTTCCAAGACAGGCTGTGTAGCTTATAAACTGGCGTCAGATCTTATGGATGGTACTCCTATTCGACAAGATTATTTAGAGACTGTCCTTCAATGGATAGGCGATGCGCAAGGTATGAGTATTGAGCAATATATGGTAACTCATAAGCACGATACCGACGCGGACGAGTTATGGCAGTATTTCCAAGACGTCATTCATTGGGTGGACAAACTCTTCGGGCGCAAGTACAAGAAAGAGATGAAGGGCGTGGAATGGGGATTGCTCTATAACAAACACCGCGACACCAAACTCACAGCCACCTATATCAACGAGCAAATGGCAAAACTGATGGCAGACTCCGACGTGCAGAAGAAATCAGGTATCTTTGCCTATATTCTGGATGGCGACATTCACCACCTCGGTATCCGCACTTTTGATGCCAATACCCGCCGCGAGGTATACGAGCGTCAAGGTGGCAAGTGCGCTATTTGCGGTAAACCGTTCGACATCGAAGTCATGGAAGCCGACCATATAACCCCGTGGGTCGAAGGTGGACGAACTATCGCAAGCAACTGCCAAATGCTCTGCCGCGACTGTAATCGCAGAAAAAGTAGCAAATAATTACACAAATATTTGCATATTTCAGAAAAATTTCGTAACTTTGCAGAAAATTTCATTGAGATATGTTTAAGTTTTTTGTAGATCATACCTTTTTAGCTGTTTTGCTTATAGTTGCAATTTGGCTCACGATACGTCTAACAGTTCATTACTGGCGGAAGTATAATTGGGCATGGGGAATATTGGTATTGATAGGTTGCTTTGTCATTACACCATTTGGAATGTACTTTATACATAAATTAGGCGATATATAATCAACTCTTCATTCGTCACATAGACAGCACCTTCACCCTCACCGGTCAAAGCCTCGAAGATAAATATCAAACTTCATTATGCGAGTAGTCGTTCAGCGTTGCAGCCGCGCCGAAATGCGCATTGACGGGGAAACCGTCGGTCGAATCGACAAGGGCTTCCTGCTTCTTGTCGGTATTACAGACACCGACTCCTGCGAACAAGCGGACGTGTTGGCGAAGAAAATTGCCCAACTGCGTGTCTTCGAGGATGCCGACGGAAAGATGAACCTCGCGCTCAACGAAGTCGGCGGCGCTATTCTGAGCATCTCGCAGTTTACCCTTTATGCCGATTGCCGCAAAGGCAACAGACCGTCCTTCATCCGTGCCGCACGACCGGGATTAGCCGCTCCCTTGTACGATTATTTCAATGAAACGCTCCGGACGCAATACAACCTCCGTGTCGAAACCGGCCGTTTTGGTGCCGACATGAAGGTCGATTTCATCAATGATGGCCCCGTCACCATCCTCTTAGACACCGACGATCTCTGCCGTTAAAGCTCCCGCTCGCGGAACTAATTCCCCATGGTTCCCCGTTATCTGTCCACTTTTTGGCGCTCTCTCGCCAAACAAAAATACATTTTTTTGACATTTCCCACATCAAAATTTTGCACATTCCATTTTTTTGTTGTACCTTTGCATCAAAATTCAATTAAAATAAACTGATATTAGTAGGATGCTAGTAGGTGATTAGTAGGTTATTAGTATGTGATTAGTAGGTTATAATCGATCCAACCTCGGAGCATTTTGAAGAACGCAAATAGATCATTAAACCCAAAATAAAAAATGGCAAAAGTAGAATTTTCAGCTGGTATAGACCGCGTACTGGGTGCGGTGGACAGCAATCACGAACTCATTATGCGCCAAAAGCACTTGCACACTCCTGACGGCAAAATGACCAAAGAGTGTGACGGTGAAGCGTATTATCAGAAACACAAACGCAATTATACCTACAATCCTCCTGTAGGCAAAGAGCTTGCGCATTTGCAACATTTTGGCGCTGCTGCAAAACGTACGACCGTGCTCATCCAAGCCTTTAAATTGCCGGAAACAGCAACCCCGGAAGATCGCGAATTGGTCGCTCAGTACTATCAGCGTTTTCAGGCACAAATAAAAGGTCAAGCCGATCCGCAAGCACCTTTCGATAAACTCGGAAAGCAAAAGCACTATTTCCGTTTTGACAACTTTATCCGTGCCATGATTTATCAAGAACTCAAAAACTAAATAAAACATTTATCACTATGTACACTATGCTCGTTGCGGCACTCTTACCCGCACTTTTACTCTTCCTTTACATCTGGCGCAAAGATGCCCAGCCGGAACCCTTCAAATGGCTTTTCCGCGCCCTTTTAGCCGGTGTTATCATTTGTATTCCGGTCGCTGCCGTTGAGAATTGGGTGATGAACTCGCTCTTCCCGGCAGGTGGCCCTACCACGCTCTTCGGTACTACCGTGGAAGCCTTCTTGGTTGCAGCTGTTCCTGAAGAGGCTGCCAAACTGCTTGCTCTGTGGATCATCCTCCGCAAGAACCCGTATTTTGACGAGCATTTTGACGGCATCGTCTACGCCGTTTGTGTCGGACTCGGCTTTGCCGCTATCGAGAACGTCGGCTATGTTCTCTCAAGCGGAGAAGGATGGGCTTCGGTCGCTATCATGCGTGCCCTTCTGGCAGTCCCCGGACATTATGCGTTCGCCATCATAATGGGTTACTATTACGCCATCTACCACTTCATCGATCATTCCCGCACCGCTGCTGTCAAGGTCCTCCTGATCCCTGTTCTGGCGCATGGTGTCTATGATTCCTTGGCGATGAGCGGCTCGGTTGATCCCGTTGCGGGTGGCATCTGCTTCTTTGCGTTGATCTACTTCTGCATCAAGCTCCAAAAGGCAGCGCAGAAGAAAGTCAACGAACTCGTCGCACGCTAAAAATCGATAAATCTTTTCAAAAAATGGCATACACCCTTGTGTATGTCAATTTTTTTTTGTACCTTTGCAGCGTAATTTGTGCGTGAATGGAAATAATGATTGTCATAGGGCTTGTGGGGGCGGCAATGTTGTTGCTGAGCGTGGGGGTGATACTGCGTAAGGATCACTCGTTCCGGTCGCAGCATATTCACCAGAACAAGCGGATGAAAGAAGACGGGATACATTGCGCTCTTTCGGAAGATAAACTTGCCCGAAAGGAGCGCAAATTGAAGATTGAAGATTGAAGATTGAAAAATTTAAAATTTATTATAAAATGAACAAGATTAGTATTATTGTTGAATCAGTTTTGGCAGCGGGAGTTATTGCGCTGTTTGTATTGTTTTTTACGGTAAATCCATGGGCAAAGAAAGCCGGTGAGGCGGTAGAGGCGCAAGGTGATTTGTTGCCAATCGCGGTGGTGAACACGGACTCGATCCTGTTGCACTATACGCTGGCAGTTGAGTCTTCGGAGAAGCTGCAATCGCAGTACGAGGAGTCGCTGGTGAAGCTCGACACACGTGCCAAGGCTTTCCAGAAAGAGTACGAGAGCTTCCAGCAGGATGTGATGAATTTCCAGAAGAAAGTGGAGGCCGGTGCTTTCCTGAGCCGTGAGCGTGCAGAGAGTGAGCAAGCCCGTTTGCAGAAGAAAGAGCAGCAATTGATGGTGAAACAGCAAGACCTGGAGAACCTTCGTCAGAAGCTGAGTAGCGATTTCATGGCGCAGCAGGCTGAGTTGACGCAACAGTTGCAGGATTCGGTACAGGCTTACCTGCGTGAGAAGAACAGCGACGGCCGTTATCATCTTATTCTGAACGATGCCGTGCTGCTGAACAAGACAGCCGGATACGATATTACGAATGAAGTAATCGAAGGTCTCAATGCACGCTATGCGAAGTAAACTCCTCGCGATAGTACTTCTTTGCGCGGTGAGCCTGAGTGCGCAGCGCATCCCCGAGATGATCGAGTACACGGAGATCTACGATTATCTGGAGGAGTTGACCACAGACGGCGTCATCCGCACGAACGCTGCCATCAAGCCGTACACGCGCGACTATATCGCTGCCCGGTTGATGGAGGCGCAGAGTAGGGACTCGTTGCTCAACAAGCGGCAGAAAGAGGATTTGCAGTTCTATCTGCAGAACTACGCGCTGGAGTGCGACACGCTTCCTACCTATTATAGTTACGGGCACAAGCATGTGACGCAGTGGATCACAAACGTATCCAACCTCAGCCTGGCTGACCCGAGTCTTCATATCCTGACGAAGGATAAGATCTTCAAGATGCGTGTGCGTCCGATCCTCGGCATGGACCTGAGTTACAACAAGAAAGGGCTGCTGATGCACCGTTGGTACGGGGCAGAGATCCAGATGGATATCGCGCACCATGTCTCGATCTGGGGCTCGATCCGCGATAACAGTTGGAGAGGACTTGGCGGCGATGCTTCGAAAGTGACGAAGCCGCAATTCCTGAACAATATCCCCGGTGTGCAGTACAAAGAGAACTCGATCGACGGTGACGGCGGTGATTTCTCGGACTCGCGTGGTGGTATCAGCCTCTACGCGTGGTGGGGTAGTATCGGTATCCAGCGTGAGCGGGTGACCTGGGGCGACGCGCAGCATTGCTCGAACATTCTCTCTGCGCATAACCCTGCCGTGCCGATGTTCACGATCCAGTTGACGCCCTGTAAATGGTTTCAATTCGACTATTTCCATGCGTGGCTGCCGTCGAACGTGATCGACTCGACATATTATTACGAGGAGAACTACAAAGACGGTGTGACTAAATACAACTACCGCCCGGCGAATAAGTTCATGGCGGCGAATATGTTCACCTTCATGCCCTGCAAGTATATCCAGTTTGGTTTCGGTAACTCGATCGTTTATGCGGAGCGGAACGTACAAGCCGCGTATTTTATTCCGATCGCTTTCTACAAATCGCTGGACCACCTGTTGACCAAAGGTCTCCACACGGAGAACCAGAACTCGCAGGCTTTTGCGACGATCACGGTGCGTCCGACCGATCATCTGCGCTTGTACGGCTCGTTCTTCCTGGATGAGTTCAAGCTGGCGCGTCTGAAGAAATCCAACCCGCAGCAGAACCCGGTTTCCTATCTGGTAGGCTTCAACTGGAGCGGTTGGCCGGTGAAAGGTCTGGCGTTGCGCGGCGAGTTTATGCGCAGCTATATCGCGACCTATGTGCACTCGATCAAGGTGCTCGACTATACGTCCAACAGTTACTGTATGGGCCATTACATGGGCGCTAACGCGCAGTCTATCAACCTGCAGTTAAGTTATCGCCCGACCCGCAGTCTGCGTCTGACGCTCGACTATACGCACGATACGAAGTACACGGCGTACGACTATATCCGCGGCGACATTAAGAATATTATCTCACAGAAGCCGTTTGCGAATGCCATCTGGAAGAATGACGAAGTGGCCTTTCGCGCCGTGTACGAAGTATTTAATAACTGCTACGCGCATGTGGACTTCAACTATAATTATGCGCGGGCTGGCAAGACCGAGGACCTGAATTTGTATAGTCCGGTCTTTTTGCAGGGCAAGAACCTGACGTTCACCTGCGGTTTGAGTTTTGGCTTTTAAAGAAACAATTATATGAAGAAAGAAATTCAATTCTCCCTTGTCTATCGTGACATGTGGCAGAGTAGCGGAAAGTACGTGCCGCGTAAGGATCAGTTAGCACGTATCGCGCCGGTCATCATCGACATGGGCTGCTTCGATCGCGTAGAGACCAACGGCGGTGCGTCGGAGCAAGTGAACCTTCTCTACGGCGAGAACCCGAACCAAGCCGTTCGTACGTTCTGTAAGCCGTTCAACGAGGCGGGGATTAAGACTCACATGCTCGATCGTGGTCTGAACGCGTTGCGTATGAACCCCGTGCCGGCGGATGTACGTCAACTGATGTACAAAGTGAAGCACGCGCAGGGTACGGATATTACCCGTATCTTCTGCGGTCTGAACGATCCGCGAAATATTATCCCATCCATCAAATGGGCCAAGAAAGCCGGCATGACTGCGCAGGCTACGATGTGTATCACCTATTCGAAAGTGCACACGGCGGAGTATTACATCAACCTCGCCGAGCAACTGATCGAGGGCGGGGCACAGGAGATCTGTTTGAAGGACATGGCCGGTATCGGTCGTCCACATATGTTGGGCGTCATCGTGGCAGCCATCAAAGAGAAACATCCCGATATCATCATCCAGTACCACGGTCATACAGGCCCGGGCTTCAGTGTGGCTTCGATGCTCGAGGTAGCCAAAGCCGGTGGTGACGTGCTGGACGTAGCGATGGAGCCGCTGAGTTGGGGTAAGGTTCATCCGGATGTGATCACCATCCAGGCGATGCTTAAGGATGCAGGTTTCCGTGTGAAAGACATCAATATGAAGGCCTATATGGAGGCACGGAGCCTGACGCAGGAGTTCATCGATGATTTCCTCGGATACTGGATTGACCCGAAGAACGCGCTCATGACATCGTTGCTCGTAGGCTGTGGTCTGCCGGGTGGTATGATGGGCTCGCTCATGGCGGATCTCAAAGGCATGCATGCTGCCATCAACGCCAACCTCAAGAAGAAAGGCGAGAAAGAACTGAGCGAAGATGAACTGCTCGTGCAACTCTTCGACGAGGTACAACGTATATGGCCGATGCTCGGTACACCGTGTCTGGTAACGCCGTTCAGCCAGTACGTGAAGAACGCGGCCTTGATGAACCTCTTCAGCCGTTCGATGGGTGAGAAAGACTTCACGCGCATGGATCCCGCGATGTGGGGCATGATCCTCGGTAAGTCCGGTAAGTTGCCAGGCGAGTTAGCACCGGAGATCATCGAGTTGGCGAAAGAGAAAGGGTACGAGTTCTATACCGACGATCCGCAGAAACTCTATCCGGATGTGCTGCCGCAGTATATCAAGGAGATGAAAGAGCTCGGTTGGGATCGCGGTCAGGACGATGAGGAACTCTTTGAGTTCGCGATGCACGACAAGCAGTACCGTGAGTACAAGTCCGGCTTGGCCAAAGAGCAGTTCTTAAAAGACCTCGAGGAGCGTCGCGCCAAAGCAGGGCACGCGCAGGCAGCTCCGACGCCTGCCGCTAAACCCGCTGCAAAAGCAGAGGACGAGATCGCTGCGGTAGCCTTGGCCTTGCATCTGGCAGGCATGAAGCCCAAAGAGGGTATCATCACCTTGCCGTACATTCGTAAAACAGCTTGGAATAATAAATATTTCACACTTAAATAACATGAAAAAGTATAATTTTAACGCGGGTCCGAGTATTCTCCCGCAAGAAGTGATCAAACAAACAGCTGATGCTGTAATGGAGTTCGAGGGGCAGGGTCTTTCTATTTTGGAGATCTCCCACCGTGCGAAGTATTTCCAACCCGTCATGGACGAAGCGGAAGCCCTGATGAAAGAGCTGCTCAATATCCCGGAGGGTTATCGCGTACTCTTCCTCGGCGGTGGTGCCAGCTTGCAGTTCTGCATGGTGCCGTTTAACCTGCTGGAGCACAAAGCCGCTTACCTGAACACCGGTGTATGGTCGAAGAAAGCGCTCAAGGAAGCCAAAGGCTTCGGTGAGGCAGTTGAGGTAGCAGCCAGCACGGATTCGATCCCGACGGAGTATGAGATCCCGCAAGATGCCGACTACTTCCACATCACGACCAACAACACTATCTTCGGTACCGAGATCAACGACGACAAACTCGCTGAGATCTACCGCAAGAAAGGCAAAGTAGGTTTGGTAGCCGATATGAGTTCGGATATCCTCAGCCGTCCGATCGACGTGAGCCAGTACGACATCATCTACGGTGGTGCACAGAAGAACCTCGCGCCGGCCGGTGTGACCTTCGTCATTATCAAAGAGTCGTGTCTCGGTAAGGTCAGCCGTTATATCCCGACGATGCTCAATTACCAGACGCATATCGACAACGGCTCGATGTTCAATACGCCTCCTGTACTGCCTGTTTATACGGCGGTTCTCACGCTCCGTTGGCTCAAAGCACACGGTGGTGTGAAGTGGATCGAGGAGCGTAACAAAGCCAAAGCAGACCTGCTCTATAAGTGCCTTGACGAGTCGAAACTCTTCATGCCGACCATCTCCAAGAAAGAGGATCGCAGCCGCATGAACATCTGCTTCGTCTTCAAACCGGAGTACGCTGACTTGCAGGATGACTTCTTCAAGTTCGCTACCGAGTGCGGCATGGTAGGTATCAAGGGCCACCGTCTCGTAGGCGGTTTCCGCGCTTCCTGCTACAACGCGATGGACCTCGAAGGCGTTCAGGCATTGGTAGATTGTATTAAGGAATACGAGAAATTACACTAATCGGGATACGCAAGTATTCCGAATACATTATTCTGTATTAATCATGAAAGTTTTAGTTGCAACAGAAAAACCGTTCGCGAAAGTAGCCGTAGACGGCATTCGTGAAGTGGTAGAGGGCGCAGGCTATGAACTGGCGCTGCTCGAGAAATATACCGACAAAGCCCAACTCTTGGAGGCTGTCGCTGATGCAGATGCCCTCATTATCCGTTCAGATATTGTCGATGCGGCTGTCTTGGACGCTGCCAAACAACTCAAGATCGTCGTTCGTGCCGGCGCCGGCTACGATAACATCGACCTCGAGGCCGCTACCGCCCACAAAGTGGTAGCGATGAACACCCCGGGTCAGAACAGTAATGCGGTGGCAGAGTTGGCACTCGGTCTGATGGTCTATGCCGTACGTAACATGTACAACGGCACATCGGGCACCGAACTCAAGGGTAAGAAACTCGGTATCCATGCCTTCGGTAATGTTGGTCGTAATGTGGCACGTATCGCACAGGGCTTTGGTATGGACGTTTATGCTTATGACGCTTACTGCCCCGATGAGGCAATGGTAGCTGCTAACGTGAAGCCGCTGCATAGCGCAGAGGAGTTGTACAAGACCTGCGATGTCGTAAGTCTGCATATCCCTGCCACCGCAGAGACGAAGAACAGCATCAACCACGACCTCGTCAACCTCATGCCGAAGGGTGGTATCCTCGTCAACACAGCCCGCAAAGAGGTGATCGACGAGGAGGGTCTGATCGCTCTCATGCAAGAGCGTGCCGACCTTAAGTACATGACGGATATTATGCCTGTCGCGGATGCGAAGTTCCGCACACTCTTCGAGGGACGCTACTTCGCAACTCCGAAGAAGATGGGCGCACAGACAGCGGAAGCCAATATCAATGCCGGTATCGCGGCTGCCAAACAGATCGTGGACTTCATCCAAAATGGCAATACCCGTTTCCAGGTAAATAAATGAAACGATTGGTAAATAGTCTGCTTTTGACCCTTGTGTCCGTTGTGACCTACGCGCTCCCCATCGAGGGCGTAGGCACATGGACACTGGTGGTCGAAGGTACGGATACACTGTTTATTTTTAAGGACGAGATACACCTAAAGAGCCCGGATGGCCCTACCGATTGGTACAGCGATGATGGTTCCTGGTCGGCGCTCAACACGGACGAGGTCTATCCCGATGAGGGTTGTTATTCGGCGAAAGGTTGTCATTTCTGCTGCCAGTTGTACAAGGACATGGACACGCTGGTTCTGGGCTTGGAGACTCGCTGCGATGCCACGGTGCTGAAGGTGACGAAAGGCGATATAAGCTCCCGCGCGCGCACATATTCCTTATCTTATAATGCAATCGCCTGGGGTGGAGAAGCATGGACCGACTCGGCTGCCGTGATGACAGGTAAGTTGAGCAAGACCATTCTCTTGCCGGCTTTGTATGACACGACCACCATCACGCTCTGCTACGATCCGGACGTACGTTCGGCCTTAGGACTTGCGGCAGCGTGTGTCGAGGTGGACGTACCGATAGACAGCATCAAGGCGGTAAATTTCCAACTGACGTCTTTGGCTACCACCCGCGGCAAAGAGGGGGAGAAATCGAATGAGCGCAACCGCCCGACGAGTCAGCAACTGATTACCGGCTCGGAGTACAGCGGTGCCTTGGAAGTGGCTTTCTATTCGAATCCGACTCCTGCCGCACGCTTCTTCAAATGGGACATCTACCATTCCACGGAGCATCTGGCGACGCGCCGCGATCAGGACATCCGCTATGTCTTTAGCGAGCCGGGTACGTACCGCGTGGTTTGTACGGCGCTCAACGACCTGTGTGAGGCAGACTCGATGGAGACAACGGTTGCAATCGCCGAGTCCTATCTGGCGGTGCCGAACGTGTTCACCCCCAACGGAGACGGCCAGAACGATGAGTTCCGCGTAGCCTACCGTTCGCTGGCGGTGTTCCATATATGGGTCTATAACCGCTGGGGCAAGTTGGTCTATGAGTCCGATGACCCATCCAAAGGATGGGACGGCATGATTGGTCGTCGCCCGGCAGCGGAAGGCGCGTATTTCTATGTGGTGCGCGCGTTGGGTACCGATGCCGCCAAGAACGCCAAGTACATGTCTAAGATCTCCTACAACAAGAAGAAACTGAACGCCGACGAGGCCGTTATCGGGGTGTACCAACTCTCCGGTGACATCAACCTGCTTCGAGGCAAAAGATAAATCAACAATCAACAATCATAAATCATAAATGCGTAAATTTCTAACCATGGCATTAGCCACCACTGTATTGGCAGCAACGGCTGCCACCAATCCGTTCTTTGACTACAAGAACTGGAAAACGCCGCACGGCACCTATCCGTTCAATGAAATTCATGCGGAGCATTATATGCCGGCTTTCGAAGAGGCAATGAAGCAAGGTCTGAAGGAGATCGACGATATCGTCAACAATCCTGCTGCACCTACTTTTGCCAACACCATCGAGGCCTATGAGCAATCCGGAGAGATGCTCACCATTGTTGCGGGTTGTTTCTATAACCTCACCAGCGCCGAGACCAACGATACGCTGCAGCAGATCGAGATGGAGCTGAGTCCGAAGATGTCGGAGTACTCCGCGACGATTCGTCTGAACGAGGGCTTGTTCAAACGTATCAAAGCCGTCTATGAGCAGCGCGACAAACTCAAACTGAACAAAGCCCAGTACAAACTGCTGGAGGATATCTACGAGTCGTTTGCCAATAACGGCGCCAACCTGAGCCCGGAGGACAAAGAGGTCTATCGTACCTTAAGCGCCCAACTGAGCCAACTCACGCTCCAGTACGGTCAGAACGTGCTCAAGGCAACCAACGCTTGGTCGATGCTCATCACCGATGAGGCGCTCCTCGCAGGTCTGAATGACGACACGAAGTCTGTGCTCCGCACCAACGCCGAGAAGAAAGGGGTAGAGGGCTGGTTGCTCAACCTCAAGCCGACGACCACCATCCCCGTCATGCAAGACCTCGACAACCGCGATATCCGTCGCGAACTCTATATGGCGAACGCTTCCAAGTGCGTGGGTGGTGAGTTTGACAACACCGGCCTCATCGTCGAGATCGTCAACACCCGTCTGGCATTAGCCAAACTGTTCGGAAAGAAGACCTATGCCGATAAATCGCTCTACAAGACCATGGCTGAGACCCCGGAGAACGTCTATAAGCTGCTGGATCAGCTGCGTGATGCCTATATGCCGACGGCTCTGGAAGAAGTGAAGGAATTAGAGGAGTACGCCAAAGCGCACGGTTTCTATGCCGCTCATCTCCAGCCTTGGGACTTCGGTTATTACAGCAAGAAACTCAAGAAAGAAAAATTCGATATCTCTGACGACGATCTCCGTCCGTATTTCGAGCTGGAGAGCGTGAAGAAGGGTGTCTTCGGTCTGGCCGAGAAACTGTATGGCCTGAAATTCAAGGAGAATAAGAAGATTCAGGTGTATAACCCCGAAGTAACGGCCTATGAAGTCTTTGACGAGAAAGGTAAGTTCTTGGCGGTTTACTACGCAGACTTCCATCCGCGGGACGGTAAGCGTGGCGGCGCATGGATGAACGACTTCCAGCCGCAGTATATGAAGGGTAAAAAAGATCATCGTCCGCATATTGTCAATGTGATGAATTTCACCCGTCCGACGGCAGACAAACCGGCGCTCTTCACTTACGACGAGGTACGCACTTTCCTGCATGAGTTCGGTCATGGTCTGCACGGTATGCTCACCAAGTGCCAGTATGCAGCGCAGAGCGGAACGAACGTGCCGAGGGATTTTGTGGAGTTGCCGAGCCAGTTCAACGAGAACTTCATCGACGAGAAAGAGTTCCTGGATACCTTTGCAAAGCACTATAAGACAGGTGAGAGTCTGCCGCAGGAGTTGCTCGACAAGATGCACGCCAGCCAGACCTACATGGCCGCTTACGCTTGCGCACGTCAGCTCAGCTTCGGCTACCTCGATATGGCATGGCACAGCCTCGAGCAACCCTTTGAGGTGAATCCGACCATCGGTACCTTGGAGTCCGTCACACGTTTCAGTGACAAAGCGATGGAGAAGGTCAAAGTGCTGCCTACTGTACCGGGCACGCAGATGTGCTGCGCGTTCACGCATATTTTCTCCGGCGGTTATGCAGCCGGCTATTACAGCTATAAGTGGTCGGAGCTCTTAGACGCAGATGCCTTCTCCGTCTTCAAAGCCGCACAACAGAAGAAGAACGGCACGATCTTCGATAAGAAGGTTGCCAAACGTTTCCGCGAGAACATCCTCGAGAAAGGTGGTACAGAGAAAGCAATGGACCTGTACAAACGCTTCCGCGGCGGCGAGCCGACCCTCAACGCGCTCCTCGAAAGAGATGGTATTAAAGCTAAGAAGATTAACTAGAAATCTAGATATCTAGAAATCTAGTAAAATAAATCCCGCCCCTCGAAAGAGGAGGCGGGATTTAATATAGTTAAGAGGTTCCTTAAATCAAGCGAAAACAGTCGTCATCGCGACGCCTGTTTTTCTAAGGTATTAGTCTGTTTATTTAAGGTACAAAAAAGATTGGTCTTGTTATAGGAGTAAGAACTCTTTCTTAAATCCGCTGCAAAGGTACTGCTTTTTTTTCAATTATGCAAATTTTTTTTTATGTTTTTGAACATATTTTGCAAAATAGACTTTACAAAAGCATACTTTTGGGCTATAAACGCTCTAACTCGATCACTTCCAGGTCCTTGATCTCATGGCCGTCGATCGCAAAACGCAAAAGCGTCTGGCAGGGTTGCCAGCCTTGTTTGCCAGCAGCACCCGGGTTCATGGTCAGCATCTTGAACTGCGAATCATACTGCACCTTCAAGATGTGGCTGTGACCGCAGACAAACAGATCAGGCGGCTCTTTGCGGAACATCGGAATGAGCCAGGGGTTATAATGCCCCGGATAACCGCCTATATGCGTCATCAGCACGTTTACGTCTTCGACCTTAAAGCGGTAAAACTCCGACAAACTGTACCGCACATCGCCCGAGTCCATATTGCCGAATACGGCACGGGTGGGCTTGAACTGCCGCAAGGTCTGCAGCAACTCAAAACTGCCGATATCGCCGGCATGCCAAATTTCATCTACATCTTGGAAATGCACCAGCACGCGCTTGTCCAGCAGGCCGTGCGTATCGCTTAATACACCGATACGTGTCATTTGCGGGTCAGTTTATCGATCGTGAAGATAGCTGCGATGAGCGACACCACCGCTACCGAAAAGAAGACAGCCACGTCGCGCAGGTCTATCACACCGCGTGAGAGGGCAGAGTAGTGGTCCTGCAGCAGGACCCAATAGAGAATAAAACAGGCAAGAGCGCCGGTGATAAAGCACACGATTTGACTCTTGCTGAAGGTCGCGCAGAGTACACCGACCGCCATGAACGTACCGCTCAAAAGGATCAGCCCGATGAACGAACCCAAGAACGCACCGCTGTCCAGATTGCCCATCGGCTCCGCCATGTACGCCACCACAAAATAGTGCACAAAGCACGGCAGCAAGCCGATCAGCACCAGCGTCCATGCCGCAAAATACTTGCCAAGCATGATCCGACTAAGCGAAACGGGCTTAGTGCGAATAAGATCCCAAATACCCGATTGTCGCTCTTCGGAGAGTAGCCGCATCGTCAAAGCAGGACAGAGCAGCATGAAGAGCCAGGGGCTCAATTGAAAGAGTCCGTCCACTTGGGCATACCCCGAGTCAATGATGTTCCATTGACCCGGGATCACCCAAAGGAAGAGGCTGATCGCCAAGAGGTACAAACCAATCACGATGTACGCTATCGGCGTCGAGAAATAATATCGGAGCTCCTTCTTATACACCTTACAACTTCTCTACCTCGATCTTTTTATTTACTTCCGTCTTCGGGAAGAAGATCCAGAAGAGTATAGCTACCAACAGAGCAAAGGCTGCAAAGGTGTACCAGCTTGCTTGCCAGCCTGCCCATACATCGGCAAACGGAGCGTCAGCCGCAAGGGAATAGACGTTCTTGTTAACGATCGCCTGTGCTGCCAGCGTGCCGACCGTTGCACCGATACCATTGGTCATCACCATGAACAGACCCTGCGCACTAGAGCGCATCGACGAATCGGTCTCCTGATCCACGTACAGCGCACCGGAGATATTGAAGAAGTCAAACGCAAAACCGTAAACCACGCAGCTGAGAACGAACAGCAGCACACCCGGCATACCCGGATTGCCCATGCCGAAGAAGGCGAAACGGAGCACCCAAGCGAACATAGCGAGCAGCATCACGTTCTTGATACCGAATTTCTTGAGGAAGAACGGGATCAGCAGGATACAAACGGCCTCGCAGATCTGGCTGATCGATACGAGCATCGTACTGTGTTTAACGGCAAAAGCATCTACGAACTCCGGAGCGGCTGCAAAGCTGCCGAGGAACGGCGTAGCAAAGCCGTTGGTGATCTGCAGGCTCACGCCCAGACACATACAGAAGATAAAGAACAGCGCCATTTTCTTCTCTTTGAAGAGCGTAAAGGCTTTCAGACCCAGCGCTTCTGCCAGATCCACCTTACCTTCTTTCTTCGAGATCTCGCAATTCGGCAACGTCAGCGCATAAGCAGCGAGCAACAAACTCAAGCCACCGCTGATAACGAATTGGTGAGCCGTCGATTGGAAGCCCATCAGGTCGATGCACCATTCCATAGCGATGAATCCAACCGTACCGAAGACACGGATAGGCGGGAAATCCTTCACGGTGTCCATGCCGGCCTTTACCAAGGCGTTGAAAGCCACCGAGTTGGTCAGTGCGATCGTCGGCATGTAGAACGCTACCGAGATCGCATACAGCGAGAACAACGGAGCAAACTCCACCGCATCACCGGCACCGAGTGCGTACAGACCCGCAGCACCCATGAACAGACCGGCCATCAAATGACACAGACTCAAAGTCTTCTGTGCCGGGATCCAACGGTCCGCCACAATACCCATCAGCGCGGGCATGAAGATCGAAACGATACCCTGAATAGAGTAGAAAATACCGATGTGCGTACCCATGCCGTGCTCGGCCAGGTAACGCCCCATACAGATCAGATACGAGCCCCAAATAGCGAACTCCAAGAAGTTCATCACGATGAGGCGCAATTGAAGCGATTTGTTTTTCATACTATTAAAATTTTAAATCAAAAATATCAAATCTAAAATTCACTTGTAAAGTGGAATTTGATATGCTTGTAGTCCTGCTGCGCCATGCTCAGCACGTACGCGCTGTCGGCCATGAACACATCCCGGCCTTCTTTGTCGTACGCCATGTACTGCGCTTTGCGTTTCTTGAACATATCGAGCTCAGCATCGTCCTCGCTCTCGATCCAGCAGGCTTTGTACATCTGCAGCGGTTGCCATTTGCATTTGGCCTGGTACTCGTGCTCCAGACGGTATTGGATCACCTCGAACTGCAGTTGTCCTACCGTACCGATGATCTTACGGCCGTTCAGTTGGCTCACAAACAGTTGTGCCACTCCTTCGTCCATCAACTGGTTCACACCCTTATCGAGCTGTTTCTGCTTCATCGGATCGGCATTGTCGATATACTTGAACATCTCCGGTGAGAAAGAGGGCAGACCCTTGAAATGCAGTTTCTCGCCGGCCGTCAGGGTATCGCCGATCTTGAAGTTACCCGTATCGGGCAGACCTACTACGTCACCCGCAAACGCCTCATCCACCGTCTCTTTCTTCTGCGCCATGAAGCACGTCGGAGCTGCAAAACGCATCTGCTGGTCTTTGCGTACGTGGTAGTAATAGGTGTTGCGCAGGAACTTACCGCTGCATATCTTGAAGAACGCGATACAAGAGCGATGGTTCGGGTCCATGTTCGCGTGGATCTTAAAGCAGAATGCCGTGAACTTGTCTTCCATCGGTTCCACCACACGCTCTTCGGCACTTACCGCAAGAGGGGAGGGTGCATTGGCTACCAGGAAATCCAACAGCTCCTGTACACCTACCGTTTTATACGCTGACCCGAAAAATACCGGTGCCAACTCGCCGCGCAAGTACGCTTCTTTATCGAATTCCGGATACACACCATCCACCATCTCCAAGTCTTCCGCCATCTTGCCGCTAACGTCCTTTGGACGTTGGTCTAATGCGAAGACGGACTCGAATTTCAAGCCCTGTCCATTCGCCCATGTGACCGGCGTCACTTTAATCTGCAACTCGCGCTCCACTTCGTCCATCAGATCGAAAGGATCCTTACCCTCGCGGTCCATCTTATTCATGAACACCATGACGGGAGTTTTGCGCATACGACAGACCTCCATCAGACGTCTCGTCTGCATCTCCACACCTTTCGCCGAGTCGATCACCACGATCGCACTATCCACGGCCGTCAGCGTACGGAACGTGTCTTCCGCAAAGTCCTGGTGACCCGGGGTGTCGAGGATATTGATGTGGTAGCCCGAGTAATCGAAGCCCATCACGGACGTCGCTACCGATATACCACGTTGTTTCTCGATCTCCATCCAATCGGAGGTTGCCGTCTTACGGATCTTATTGCTCTTTACCGCTCCTGCCACGTGAATCGCACCGCCGTACAACAGCAGTTTCTCCGTTAACGTCGTCTTACCCGCATCCGGGTGCGAGATAATCGCAAACGTCCGGCGTCTCAATATCTCGTTCTGATCAGCGGAGGGTAGCATGGAACTTCTCTTCGAATGTCGCCTTCAGGCGGTTCATGATGTTCTCTATCTGCGTATCTTTGAGCGTGCTGTCCGCATCCTGAAGGATGAAACTCAACGCATAACTCTTCTTGCCGGCTTCGAGGTTCTTGCCCTCATAAACGTCGAACAGGAACACGTTCTTCAGCAGTTTCTTCTCCGTACTGAACGCTGCACGCGCCAGGTCGGCAAACTCAACGCTCTTATCTACCAGCAGCGCAAAGTCACGCTTTACCTCTGGATATTTCGGCAGGTCATTGATCACGGCCTTGTATTGCTTATTCAGTTTCAGCAGCTCTTTCCAGTACAGGTCGGCGTAATAGACCTCCTGATCGATGTCGAACTGCTTGAGCAGCGGACGAGCCACGATCGCGATATATCCGATCGCTTTGCCGTTCTGCGCCTTCAGTACCAGACCGTCCGAGAAGCACTCTACGATTCCGCAGCTCTTATCGCCTTGCGGATCGACAGCCGGCTCCAGCGTCAGTTTGGCTACATCTACGCCCAAACGAACCAGAATATTGTTCACATACGCACGCAACTGATAGAACGTCGTCTTCTCCTCTTTGCGCACCCAGCTCTGTGCCGACTTGTTTCCCGTCAGCCAGAGTCCGAGATGCGGCTCTTCCGAATAAGCACGCAGCGGATCCTCGTCATTATGCTCGCGCACCGCGGCATTATAATGATAGCAATTACCGAACTCGTAGAACTTGAGGTCGTTGTTCTTGCGGTTGGCGTTGCGCGCAATGGACTCCAGGCCGCCGAAGAGTAGGGTTTGACGCAGTACGCCCAGATCCTGACTCAGCGGGTTCATGATCTTCACGCAGCTCTCGCTCCAGCCCTCTTTGTAGTACGAGGTCTTGGTCAGCGAGTTATTCAATATCTCGTTGAAACCTTGTGCGGTCAGCTGCTCGGCGATCTTACGACGCAGTTTCTCCGGATCGGGTTTGATACCGTAAGCCAAACTGGTGTTCAGCTTCTCCGGGAACTCGACGTTGTCGTATCCGTATATACGAAGTATATCTTCCACTACATCGCACTCCCGCTGTACATCTACGCGGTAACGCGGTACCTCCAAGTCCCAGCACTCGCCATGCTTGGCGATGATCGCTATCTCCAGCGCTTTGAGGATGGTCTCGATGGTCTCCTCGCCGATCGCCTTACCGATCAGGCTGTTCACGCGCTTAATATCGATCGTTACAGCCCACGGCTTGAAATCGCCGTTCACAACGTCCGTCACGTCCATCGACACCGTACCACCGGCTACTTCCTGAATGAGCAGGGCAGCGCGTTTCAAAACGTACAGCGTATTATTCGGATCGCAACCGCGCTCGTAGCGGAACGAAGCGTCCGTCTGTAAGGTGTGTCTCCGGCTGGTCTTGCGGATCGTCACGGGATCGAAATACGCACTCTCCAAGAATACGTTCTGCGTCTTCTCCGTCACGCCGCTCTCCAATCCACCGAATACACCTGCGATACACATCGCTTCCTCGGAGTTGGCGATCATCAGATCGCGTGCGTCCATCTCGCGCTCTAGGCCGTCCAAGGTCACAAATTTCTCGCCTTGTTTGGCATAGCGCACATGGATCTCATGATTTTTTATTTTATCGGCATCGAAAGCGTGCAGCGCCTGACCGCACTCGTGCAGCACAAGGTTCGTTACGTCCACGATATTATTGATCGGACGCAGACCGATAGCGAGCAGGCTGTTCTTTAGCCATTCCGGCGACTCTTTGATCGTCACACCCTTGATGCTCACGCCCGAATAACGCGGACATGCATCCGGTGCATCTACTACCACCTTGATCGGCAGATCGTTATTCTCGATCTTAAAGTCCTCTACAGATGGCTTCTTCAGACTAATATTCTGCCCGTGCGCTTTGTAGTAAGCGTACAGATCGCGTGCAACGCCAAAATGACTTGCCGCATCAGAACGGTTCGGCGTGATATCCACTTCGATGATCGTGTCGTTCTCGATGTGGTAGTAGTCCGCAGCCTTCATACCCACCGCCGTGTCGGCGGGAAGCACGATGATACCGGCATGGTCGGTACCCACGCCTATCTCGTCCTCCGCGCAGATCATGCCCCAGCTCTCCTCGCCGCGCAGCTTGCCTTTCTTGATCGTGAACGACTCCTCGCCGTCATAGAGCACGGTACCTACGGTCGCTACAATCACTTTCTGTCCTGCAGCTACGTTCGGCGCACCGCAAACGATCGGCAGAGGCTCTGCCTCACCGATGTTCACTTTCGTGATATGTAAATGATCGGAATTAGGATGAGCCTCGCATGTCAGCACTTCGCCTACTACCAGGCCTTTCAGGCCACCCTTGATAGTCTCGATTTCTTCCACTGTTCCTACCTCGAGACCGATAGAAGTAAGGATTTTCGCTACCGTCTGCGCATCATCCTGCAGGTCTATGTAGCGCTTTAACCACTTGTACGAAATATTCATATCAAATATTACTAATTCAATTTGCGTGCAAAATTACAACAAATTTTTCAAATTTGCAAGATTTTTAGCAAAAAAATTTAATCTAAGCTTGCTTAAATGGAAATTTGTTTAATAAAAAGATTGTAGTTTGTACGGAAGTGCGAACGTAATTTCGGGGGAATGCGAAGCAGGCGGAGTCCGAAATTACAACAAATATTGGCATACGCAAGCGCCCGCGTTTTTTATAAGATATAAAAAATGAAGTTTTTGAGGTTCAAAATTTTGAAATTCAAGAAAAAAGTAGTATCTTTGCAGCAGATTTGATTCGTAAACCATTTTTCGCTCTACGATCAATCTATTTTCTGGTTTTGTTATTCCTTTCTGGTTAGGTTGATGTCGGGTGAAGCATATATTCGGCATATATTGAGCATATATTGAGCTTATATTGGAACCAGCAGGCTACCAGGATGCGGAATGACAAAAACCGAGGCGCGGGGGTGTCTCGGTTTTTTGAGCGGGCAATACTATTTTGACGAAAAGGATATGGTATTAAAGATGCTGTCCAGCAAGAAGCAAGGCCTGCTCAATGATTGGAGCCATGTCGTAGTATTTGTACTCGGCGAGGCGACCACCGAAGAGGACGTGCTTTTCGGTGTAAGCGATGGATTTGTATTTAGCGTATAGAGCGGCATTGCGGTCATCGTTCACGGGATAGTAAGGCTCCATGCCGGGTTGCCACTCGGTGGAGAATTCTCGGCTTATGACGGTTTTGGGATTGTCATAGACCGATTGGCCGAAGGATTCGAAATGCTTGTGCTCGATGACGCGAGTATATGGCACATCGTGCGAGGTGTAGTTGACCACAGCGTTGCCTTGGTAGTTCGGAGTGTTGAGGGTTTCGGTTTCAAAACGCACCGTGCGATATTGGAGTTTGCCGAAACGGTAATCGTAGAACTGATCAATTGGCCCGGTGTAAATGATTGTATCGGCGAGAGCAGTTAGTTTATCGCGGTTAGCAAAGAAATCGCAGTTAAGGCGGGTGTCGATTCTATCCAAGAGACGTTCGATGAGGAGATTGTAACCGCCGATGGGAATGCCTTGGTAGGGATCGTTGAAATAATTGTTGTCAAAGACAAAGCGCAAGGGCAGACGACGAATGATGAAAGCCGGAAGTTCCGTGCAGGGTCGTCCCCATTGTTTCTCGGTGTACTCTTTGATTAGTTTCTCATAGATATCACGACCGACGAGCAACAGGGCTTGTTCCTCCAGATTGCGAGGCTCCAATCCGTCAAGCTTGGTGGATACAATTGCGCGTTGCTCAGCGATTTTCGCTTGTGCCTCTTCGGGAGTATGAACGCCCCACATCTGATAGAAGGTGTTCATGTTAAAGGGTAGGTTGTATAGTTCACCGTGGTAATTGGCTACAGGGCAGTTGGTGTAGCGGTTGAAGGGGACAAGTGCATTGACAAAATCCCACACGGCTTTGTTGGATGTATGGAAGATATGCGCACCGTACTTGTGTACATTGATACCTTCCGTTTGCTCACAATAAACATTTCCGCCGAGTTGCGGACGTTTGTCTATGACAAGACAAGACTTGCCTGCATGGTGGGCTTTGTAGGCAAAGGTTGCTCCGAACAAACCGGAACCAACTATTAGAAAATCATACTTCATGATTACTTAATCTTTGCACGTTCTTCCTCGTGCAGACGCTTCCTTTCAGCGCGATTGCGTTTGATAGTGGTATAATAACCGAAGCCGGCCATAGGATGGCGCCATTCTTCGTCTTCGATACGCTCCCACTCTGCGTTTTCCTTACTGCGGAGCTTCAGTTCTTGACACCAGAAACGGATGTCGGAAAGTAGTCTTTTCGTATATTTAAACATATCAGTGTTGGTTTTTAATTTTGTTCTTAAAATTGCGTGCGAGGCGGAATAAGTGGAAAGTCAGCCAAGTCATGGCAAAGTACTTTTTCTTGTTACGCGGATCGACATGCTTGGCAAACTCACGAGCAGAGCGATAGTCGGCTTTGTCGAAAGCCAAGCGGAGCAAAATGCCGTAACGATATCTGTCCTCACCAGGCCCATCGAACTCCAAGCCAAGTTGACCATAGAGATACTCATTCATGATTTTCTCTTGGGTATATTTACGGACGATGGTTTCGTACTCCTGGGGCTTGGACATTGACCCAGCATAACTACGATAGACAACGGTTGGTTTCTCCATGTAATGGAAGTCGCAATGCGGGGCGAGCAATACTGCTGTCGGGAAATCCTGTATAGGGAATTTCAAACGAATGAACGCATCCAAGTCCACATATTTATCCATGAGTGACTTACGTATCATTGAGGCACTGAATAAAATTGGATAGCCACGGTGGAGCATGTAATCCAACTTGTCTTCGTTATCTGGGATTTTTGCATTTGCAAGTTTCTTTGTATCAGTTGCTACGTCTAAGATCCAGCGATTAGCATAGACGAGACCACAGTTGTCGTGCGCATCCAAATAGTCGGCGAGAGATTGCATGTGTGTTGGTTCACACCAATAATCATCGTCATCACAGAAGGCAATGTATTTGCCTCGTGCAAGTTTGCATGTCGATGCCCAATTGGCTCCAAAGCCTTGATTGGTCTCGTGGAGGTTGAGGACAAAGATATCCGGGTGTTTCTCTTTATAGGACAAGAGAAGTTCGCGCGAGTTGTCCGTGGAGCAATCATCACCAATGATGATCTCGAACGGGAATTTGCATTCCTGCGCGAGGATACAATCAATGGTATGACCAATGTATTTCCCACGATTATAACTGGTCATTACAACCGAGACGTAGGGTGTTTTCATGATTTTACTTTCCTTTTTAAATTAACAAGCCACCTGCCAAGCGAAGCAAGCGGATGTGATATACCGATAATTAGTACGACTAAATGAGGACTGAGGAAACATAGTGTCGGGAAGCGTTGCCATCCTCCTTTTGCTCCTAAATAATCCAATGCTACTTGTCCTACTCGCGCGTATATTTCTTTAACCTGTTTGGGAGAGAATCGTGTTAAGCGTCGATAACTAAAATGCCCATTCACAATGTGTCTGCTGGAATCAATCAATTTATCATAAAACAAAGGAGCATCCTGTTTTATTTCCTCCGCAAACATCCATTGCCTATATGCCATATTAACCCAATCACCAAGCGTATCTGTACTGATGGTATGCGAGGTAGAATTGATACTTTCTGCCAAATAATAATGGTAGAGTATGTGTTTTACGAAACCGATATTTTTGCAGAAATATGCATTCTTATCACACCAATCTCCATCTTCATATCTTCTATCTTCTTCAAAAGGTCTGTTTGTGTCAAGGAGATATTGTTTATTCCACACATATATTACAGGATAGTTATTTACAGCCGTACTAAAATATTTTTCGGCAAAGTCGTGTCCCGATACTATTTCTTTATCCTGCATAGGTGTTTCTATCACGCTTGCCACTTCGCCATTTTCAACCAACGCAAGAATCCCGAGAGCAGCGTCCAACTTGTTATCTTTAGCAAATTGATAAACAGCAGACACACCATTTGTTACGGTGTCATCGGAATCGACAAACATTACATATTCGCCTATGGCTACCGATAAACCGCGGTTTCGCGCTGCTCCTTGACGATGGTTTTGCGGTTGACGTAACAACTTAACCTGCGGATGTTTTTTGATGTATTGCTCAATTACCTCGCAAGTATTATCTTTAGAGCAATCGTCCACAACAATGATCTCGTAAAAAGCTTTGCCTTCAATAGCAGAACTTATGCTATCCAATGTTCGAACGATAGTTCCGGACGCATTGTAAGCCGGGATGATAAAAGATATGTTTGCCATATTCATTATTCTATTTTAGTACAGCATTTTGTAACGCTTCCAGATATTGATGTCCCCACTTTATATCAGGCTCCAAGTAGTTTCCCTCAGCCCATTCATTCCAACTTTTGACAAAGATGATTCTTTTATCATATGGTTTATCCTTAACTGCCTTTACCGCATACTCCATAGCCTCTCTAAACTTTGTGGGAGTGGAATTGTATATTAGATTTCCATCTTTGCCTGTACGAGGCGTGTGATCCCAATTCGGAACAACAGTTTGAATAAAGTCTTCGTCACCGTCAAATGGAGATCTAAAGACAGATATATCGTAAGGTCGAATATCTGGAATTAAACGGAAGTGTCTGAACTGGTGAAATATGTTTCTTATAATCCTTAACCACCATGGGAGTGAATTCGGTTTAAGATTTAAATTGTTCACCACATTCAAGGCATCAAATCCTTCTGCTTTTCGTTGGGCTCTACAATCTGCAATCATATCTGCATCTTGGTAACCAGCACGGTACGCAATAAAATATATACCCTTCAGTCCTGCCTTCATAGCTAAATCTTGCCATAAATCTATAAAGTGTTTAGCGTCAGGTAGTTGTTCTGGCTTATAAATAACGAAAATTGGTTTACCGCAGCAAGTGATATACCGTTTATCTTTAAGAGCAGGAAGAATAGTCTCAAAATGTGCGATGTAATCATCATCTCCAGGGTATGTTTGCTCGATTAACATTTTCCCTTTCTTTAAACCATGGAACATTCCACTCCAACTCTCATTTGCCCAAGCAAGGGCAAATGGAAAATCAGGCTGGCCAGAAACAAGAACCTCATTAAAAGGACGCTCTAATAGTCGTTTGCCATTACCAAACCAGTAATGCCAATACACGAATCCCTCCACCCCTGCTTCGCGAGCCATTTGTGCTTGCGCTTCACGAGTCTCCGGCACACGAAGATCGTAATAACCTAAATCAGTTGGTACATGTGGCTGATAATGTCCAGGGAACAATGGCTTGGCCTTTCCTACATTAGTCCATTCGGTAAATCCTTTTCCCCACCATTGATCATTCTCTGGTATCGGATGGAACTGCGGCAGGTAATATGCCAACACTCGTGCTTGTGATTGTTTTTCTGTCATATTTATTTGTTTATTAATCTTGTTATACGATGTTTAATTACATTATAAAGAATGCACGGTGACACGAATACGCCCAAGAGCACCCCTCTAGTTTTAAGCACTGACACTGGTCTATTGGAAGAATATGCTTTCTTCCAAATAAAGTGCCCAATTTTTAATGTCCAATTAGAAATATTCATCGCTTTATATCTCCATTGCTCAAAGAAACCTGCATTAACTAATTTTCGTCGAGACACTTGATCATGTGGAAGATAACGCACATTATTAGAGTGTAGAGCATGTTCCCCTGCTGGCAGAAAATATTCCATTTTTATTTGATTCTTCCATAGAGCATAGTTGCAAGATAATTGGTCTCTCTTGGAATACTCGTTGATACACTGCCACCATAGATTATTGGCATTATTAACCACATCTATCTTTCTTCGGTAAAGTATATTTGTCTCATATAAACCATTATGTCGGGGATATTGCTCATTGTATATATAATGACACCAATTAACGGCTATAGAGTCGTGCTCTAAACGTCCGTATTTCTTACTATACGAAACCTCAAATGCCTCATCATAAATACAATTTCTGAACGGATGACAAATGCTTGCCACATCAGCGCCGACTTCGTAAAGTTGTATAAATCTTTCATAGATATTTCTGGATACAATCTGTACATTTGCATCCATCCATAACGTGGCTTTGTATTGATATAACAACTCATGTGGGTGAGTTTTTACGTATCGAGCGATACGAGTTTTATCGGCATTTGTATAACCTACAGGAAGTACTTGCCATACTCCAAATCTTTGTTTCTTAACATCATCTGTGAATAGGATATAGTCAAAGCGTTTATCAATGACTTCTGGCTGAACTACGTTATCATAGCCACCTATACACGCAGTATAAATTGCAAACTGTTTCATTTTTCAAATCTATCCTGAAGTTTAACGCACAACTTATCTCCACACCTCCAAATAGGTGTAAGCATTTTATCAATCAACACAGAAAGTACAATTATAAGAACTGTACAAAGAGCGGAAAGAGCATATATCTTCGATAGCGATATAGATAGTATTTGGCTAATATTAGGTTGATATAACCCAACTATAAACGGATGACAATGCAATAAATAAACAGCGAACATTGACGAGGCTATCAAATTAACATATTTGAGATAGAAAAACTTTCTAGAAAATGCCATGAACAATAGTGCTGCATTTAGTATTAAAATAGGTGAACAGTAAGGAAAGGTTAGTTGCCAAATTTCATCTCCCAAAATTGTTCCTCTTTGAAATGACAATAAAGAGATAATAATTAAAGCATTGAGTATTAAGTACGCAATAAAATAATATGTACTTTTAATATTTTGTATCTGAGTTTGATAATTTTTTATCGTATACCCTAATAGATATATGAAAAGAAAGTTGATTAGATTCTTGCCATCATTCAAAGAACCATCACCTTGTGTTGTTCCAAAATATACGGCGATGATACCCAATATAACTAGAAGTGCATTGTTTTGTTTTTTACTTGATGATTTTATATAGGTGTTCACGAGAGGAGCACTAAGATACAGATATAGATATGTTCGAATAAACCAATATGGAGTATTTGTTATAAACATAAGTGAACTCAAAACTGCACGAGGGTGTAACAATCTTCCATCTATAGCTAGTTGTGTGAGCTGCAGTGGGAGAAAATACACCATCGTTATTATCAGCAATCTAGCAAAACCTTTTAAAGATGGCTTAATACCGTAGTAACCCGAAATTAAGACAAATAGAATAACACCTATATGCAATGAGGGTATAGTTGCCTCTATCACAAAGTCATTCGAGCTATGATGTGGATAAATATACAGGTAATATGCTAACAAATGATACCAGACAATGAAGAACATTGCCAAAATTCTTAATAGTTCATGTGCACTATTTCGTTCAATATGTCTATTATCCAATATCAAAATGCCTCATTAAATACTGTCTCTTTCTCTCGTATGGCATACTTACTATGTAGAGGAAATCCTTTTCATGTTTTCTTCTATACTCTTCTAACGTGCAAATTACCTTACACGGATTTCCGGCTGCTACAACTCCAGACGGGATGTCGCGATTTACCAAACTGCACGCACCTATAATCGTATTATCGCCAATCGTAACACCAGCAAGAATAGTAGATCGGCACCCTATGAAGCAATTCTTGCCGACATTAATCGGTCCATAAATGACAGTCTCTGGGGCTCCGTCTGGGAGATTTCTTATGACTCTAGTTGCAGCATCATGAGTTACAAATACACAATCAAAACTAATCGTTGTATTATCTCCGATACTTATCAGATATGGTTCCGAGCCAAAATTAGGTAACGATATCAAATCAACATTTTCTCCAAGTCGTAGCCCTAATTGCAAGTATTCTTCTAACTTGCTTTGACGTTGATATCCTAAAATGTTTTTTATTTTTTGTTTTATGCTCATAATCACATCTTTACACACGCAAAAACAGACAATGGCGAAAGCGATTGTCTTTGAAGATAAGGTTAAGGAATTAGCGGTTGTGTGATTAGTGGTGACGAATGCGACCAATAAAAAACGCGGATTCCTTTTTTTGCTTATCCGTCGTTTGAGGTCCTAGGAAAACCCGATAATTCGAATAAGCAATGCAGAAACCCACGCTGTGTATATATGAGCACACACGCGTATTTATATGATGATACGCGTGGGCGTAGTATACACCCATGAGCATCTACTGCGACTTGTTTTCGAAATTATCGATGTTTGAAGTTTCCTAGGTTTCAAACGATCAAAAACAAGCGTTAGTAAACGCCATTCAATATGTCTGCTCCCTCACCCTGTAATGTCACGCAGACACCCCAGCGTGAGTTTGCGGGTGCAAAGGTACTACAAATTTTTGATATACGCAAATTTATTTGCAAAATATACGAAAACCCGCATAAAATTGTGGGAAAAGACCTCGCGGGCGAGGCGGCGGAGGGTTTTGTAGAGGAAGCGCCAGGCGAGGGCTAAACCGCCTATGCCCGAGCCCGCCAAAACACATGCGTTAAAAATTCACTCAAAAATGCGTAAATATTCATAAACCCCATTTATTTGCGATTTGAGCGCATGGGGGATTTTTATCGAGGGGGTGTCGAAAAGAGAGACAAAATGCATAAAAATGCAAGAAAAAGGCTAAAAAATTTGCATATCTCAGAAAAATGTAGTATCTTTGCACGCGATTTTGAAAAAGGAAGAAAACGTATGAAAAACAACATTTGGGCAGGCGCTCTCATTGCGCTGGGAATTATGTTCAGTGGATGGTATATCTTCATGGGCATGAGTAAGTTTGCAAACAAAGACCGTGCTGTGACCGTTAAGGGCCTGAGCACCCGTGAGGTGACGGCCGACCATGCTGTATGGCCGCTGTCTTACGCATGGAGCGGCAACGATCTGCCGTCTCTGTATGCGCAGTTGGAGAAAGTGACCGAACGGGTGACCCAACATCTGCTCGCGCAGGGCTTTGAGGCAAGCGATATCCGCAAAGGTTCGATCTCTGTCAATGACAACTGGTCGGACTACTACGGTAATCATCGCCCCGAGTACAAATATACCTTGAGCACCTCGCTCATCGTCTCTACCGACAAGGTACAGCTCGTGGTAGCAAGTCAAGGCAAAGAGGCCGAGTTGCTCAAAGAGGGCATCATCGTCAAGAGTGAGAAGTGGAACTTGGATTATCAGTTCAACGGTCTGCCGGAGCTCAAACCGTCCATGATCGAGGAGGCCACACAGAACGCCCGTGCGGTGGCGCAGAAATTTGCTGACGACGCACAATGTTCTTTAGGTTCTATCCGCCATGCCAGCCAAGGTCAGTTCTCTATCGAGTCCGATGAGTACCAGCCATGGGTAAAGCGCGTACGTGTTGTGACGACCGTAGATTATTTCCTGGATTAACTAACAATACAATTATACAATGGAAGAAAACAACGAAATCATTCAGAATGATCACATCATCCCTGTGAAGATAGATGAGGAAATGAAGTCCTCGTATATCGATTACTCGATGTCTGTGATCGTGAGCCGTGCGTTGCCTGATGTGCGCGACGGCTTTAAGCCTGTTCACCGCCGTGTGCTGTTCGGTATGAACGAGTTGGGTAACACCTCCGACAAGCCGACCAAGAAATCCGCACGTATCGTCGGTGAGGTAATGGGTAAGTATCACCCGCACGGTGATAGTTCTATTTACGGTACGCTCGTGCGTATGGCGCAGCCGTGGGCAATGCGTTACTGCCTCGTAGATGGTCAAGGTAACTTCGGTTCGGTCGATGGTGATGGTGCCGCTGCTATGCGTTATACCGAGGCACGCCTCTCCAAACTCGCCGAGGAGATGCTCCGCGATATCGACAAGGATACCGTGGATATGCAGAATAACTTCGACGACAGCCTTAAAGAGCCGGTGGTTCTGCCGTGCCGTTTTCCGAACTTGCTCGTGAACGGTGCCAGCGGTATTGCCGTTGGTATGGCAACGAACATGCCGACCCACAACTTGAGCGAGGTGATCGACGGTTGCTGCGCATACATTAAGAATATCGTTGCGCGCATGCACGATGAGTTCGTCGAGGAGATCACGGTGGAGGACCTGATGGAGCATATCAAAGCGCCTGATTTCCCGACAGGTGGTACGATCTACGGCTACCAGGGCGTCAAGGACGCTTACGAGACAGGCCGCGGACGTGTCATCATCCGTTCGAACGCCGACATCGAGGCTGACGACAACGGTCGTGAGCGTATCGTGATCACCGAATTGCCGTACGGCGTGGTGAAGAACGAACTCGTCAAAGCAATCGCTGAACTGGCGAACGATAAGAAGATCGAAGGAATCTCCGATATCCAGGACCACTCCAAACGCGATATCCGTATTGTGATCGACGTGAAGCGTGACGCGAACGCTCAAGTGGTACTGAACAAACTCTATAAGTTCACGGCCCTGCAGTCGAGCTTTGCGGTGAACAGCATCGCCCTTGTGAAAGGTCGTCCGATGCTCCTCAACCTCAAGCAACTCATCGGAAACTTCATCGAGCACCGTATGGAGGTTGTTACCCGCCGTACGCGCTTCGAGCTCAAGAAAGCCGAGGAGAAAGCGCATATCTTGGAGGGTTTGATCATCGCTGTTGATAATATCGACGAGGTAGTACGTATCATCCGTGCCAGCCGTACGCCGGCAGACGCACAGACGAACCTCGAAGCACGCTTCAACCTCGATAACCTGCAGTCCAAAGCAATCGTAGATATGCGTCTGGCTTCGTTGACCGGCTTGCGTATTGACGAGTTGAAAGCCGAGTACGAGGAGATCGAGAAACTGATTGCGCACTTGAACGAACTGCTCGCCAGCGAGGAGATGCGTTACGACGTGATCAACAACGAGCTCATCGAGATCAAAGACAAATACGGCGACGAGCGCCGCACGCAGATCGTGAAGATGGCTACCGAGTTCAACCCCGAGGATATGTACGCCGACGACGATATGGTCATCACGATCTCGCACCTCGGTTACATCAAACGTACGCCGCTGGCTGACTTCCGTCAGCAGACCCGCGGTGGAGTAGGTTCGAAGGCCTCCAGCGCCCGCGATCAGGACTTCATCGAGTACGTATACCAGGCTTCGATGCACTCGACCATGATGTTCTTCACCGAGATGGGTCGTCTCTACTGGCTCAAGGTCTATGAGTTGCCGGAAGGTAACAAGCAGTCCAAAGGCCGCGCAATCCAAAATATGATCAATCTCCAGAACGGCGATAAGGTACGCACCTGTATCAACGTCAAGGGTCTGAACGATCAGGAATATATCCAGAACCACTACCTCATCTTCATCACCAAGAACGGTCTGATGAAGAAGACCACGCTCGAGGCTTACAGCCGTCCGCGTGCCAACGGTATCATCGCCCTCGGTTTGCGCGAAGGCGACGAGCTGATCGGTGTTACCCTGACCGACGGACAGAGCGAAATGCTCGTGGCTTCGTACAACGGTAAAGTATGTCGTTTCAACGAGGCAGGCGTACGTCCGATGGGCCGTGGAGCAACCGGTGTGAAGGCCATTACGTTGGAAGAAGATGGCGTAGATCGCGTGATTGGCACGGTTTGTGTAGAGAAGGGTACAGACAAGACGATCCTTGTTATATCAGAGAACGGATTCGGTAAACGTACCGCCCTCGATGACGAAGAAGGCAATGCTATCTACCGCGTCACCAACCGTGGTGGTAAGGGTGTGAAGACCATCGAGATCACCGAGAAGACCGGACAACTGATCGGTATCCACGCTGTGACCGATGCCGATGACCTGATGCTCATCACCAAGGCCGGAACAGCGATCCGCATGGATATATCGACCATCCGTCAGACCGGACGTGCCGCACAAGGCGTCAAACTGATCGAACTCCAGAAACGTAACGATACCCTCATGAGCGGTTGTATCGTTCCCAAAGACGAGGAGGAAGAAGAGGTAAGTGCCGTTAACGAAGAGGCAAATGTAGAAACCAATAACGAAACAAACGAATAAATTATGAAGAAAAGTTTGATTTTGGCAGCACTTGTGCTCATGAGCGCAGGCTGCTTCGCACAAAAGAACCCGCTGGTAAAGAAGGCTAAGGGCTACATCATGGCGGAGACGCCGGACTTCTCGGCTGCCCGTTCGACCATCGCAGAAGCCTTGGAGGCTGAGCCGTCCGCTGAAGCCTACTACTGGGCAGGTATGATCGGTTATCAGGAGATGACCCAGGAGAACTACGGCCAGATGATGGGTAAGGGCATCAACCAGGTGAAAGTCGGTCTATCTGTAGAGGAGAGTTACGACTACTGGCTCAAAGCAGACGAGTTGGCTACCGCTATGACCCTTGACAAGAAAGGTCGCGAAGTGATGGTGGACCCCAAAACCCACGCCAACATCACCAAGAAAATGCTGGAGTACTACAAACAGCAGGAACTCGTTAAGTACGGTGTGTATCTGAACGAGCAACGTGATTTTGAGGGTGCTTTCCAGGCTTTCCAGAAGCACATTGCTATTCCGGATCTGCCGATGATGCAAGACCCGAAACTGCAGAAAGAGATGCCGCGCGACACCATTTATACACAGTATAAATACTACGCAGCTATCTTTGCTGTTCAATCGGAGCGTCATGAGGATGCTATCGCTATCCTTGAACAACTCAAAGATGGTGATTTTGAGGCGATTTCAACGAACCAATTCCTCTATCAGGAGTATGTAGCGATCAACGATACCGCTAAGTTTGTTGAGACCCTGCAGAACGCTGTCGTACGCTTCCCGCAAGAGCCGTGGTTCCTGCAGAACCTGATCAACTACTACATCTATTCCGGTCAGGAGCAGACTGCTGTGGAGTATCTGTCGCAAGCTATCGAGCGCGAACCGAACGTAGCACAGTACCACCTCATCAAGGGTAACCTCAATGAGAACCTCGGTAACTACGATGCAGCAATGGCTGATTTCGACAACGCCCTCAAGGTAGATCCGACGCTGGCTGATGCAGTAGCAGGCAAGGGTAGAGTATACTACAACCAAGCCGTTAAACTTAATGAGGCAGCTGCGCTGATCTCCGATAACAAGGAGTACAAGAAAGCACTCGACGAGATGAACGAAGTGTTCCGTCAGTCGCTGCCGTACTTCGAGGAGGCACACCGTATGAACCCCGAAGATCGTGCTTACATGCAGATCCTCAAAGGTCTCTACTACCGCTTCCACATGGACGCTAAATACGAAGAGATCTCCGAGAAACTTAACAACCTTTAATGGGACGTATTCTCGCAATAGACTTCGGTCGTAAACGCACTGGATTAGCCGTTACGGATGCTCTCCGCATAACGGCTAATCCGTTGCTTACGATCGAGACCAAAGAATTGATTGATTGGCTGCAAGATTACTTTGCCCACGAGCCCGTGGACGAGGTAGTTATCGGCCATCCTACGCAGATGAACGGACAGGACTCCGAGTCGATGAACTACATCCGGCCGTTCCTGGGCGTATTCAAGAAAACCTTTCCCGATAAACCGATAACTATGTATGACGAGCGCTTTACGTCGGTTCTGGCGCACCGGGCGATGATTGATGGGGGAATGAGAAAGAAAGACCGGCAAGACAAGGCGGTAGTCGATAAAATCGCCGCTTGTATTATTTTGGAAGATTATTTAGAAAGCAAACTATGATATTACCTATTTATTTGTATGGACAACCGGTGTTGCGAAAAGAAACAGAAGAGATTGAAAACACACCGGAACTCAAGCAGTTTATTGCCGACATGTACGAGACGCTGACCCAAGCCGAAGGCTGTGGTCTGGCAGCACCGCAAGTAGGCAAACCCTGGCGACTCTTTGTGGTGGATGGCGCCGAGCTGGCAGAGGATTATCCGGAGTGCAAGGACTTCAAACGGGCGTTCATCAATCCCGAAATGATCGATGAATCCGAAGAAACATGTACCTATTCCGAGGGCTGTCTCTCCTTGCCGGGTATCAGCGAAAACGTTATTCGTCCGAAAACGATCACTCTTCGCTACCTCGATGAGGATTTTAATGAGCACGAGGAGACCTTCACCGGCTTCTGCGCACGCATCGTGCAGCACGAGTACGACCACCTCGAAGGACACGTCTTCACTGACCGTATATCTCCGATTCGTAAGACGTTTGTGCGCAATAAATTAGCCGCGATTGCCAAAGGCAAAACCGGTGCACGCTATAAATACCGCCGTAACTAATGGATTGGATTAACGTCATCATCATGGCTATTGGTCTGGCGATGGACTGCTGTGCGGTTTCCACCGTACAAGGGCTCACGCAGAAACAATGGCATCCGCGGGCACTGCTTATGGCAGCCATCTTCGGTTGTTTCCATATGGGAATGCCCATTATCGGCTACTATGCCGGTACGCTCTTCGTCAATTTCATGCAGACCTACGCACCCTGGATCGCCCTCGCCTTGTTAGGCTTCTTAGGCGCTAAAATGATTTGGGAGTCGTACCACGAAGAGAAAGAGGCTGAGAAATGTGCCAATTGGCACATCACGAACTTGCTGTTTTTGGCTGTCGCAACCAGTATAGACGTCCTCGCAACCGGCTTGCTCTTTGTGCCGTATTCGGATTGGCTCTTCCCCTCTGTCATTACGATCGGAGGCATCACTGCGCTTTTCTCGCTCGGCGGCTACCTGCTCGGTGTCTATGTGGGCAAACTGAAACTGAACATGGAACTGATCGGTGGACTCGTTCTCATCGGCTTAGGTATCAAAATCTGGGCAGAAGGATTCTTTGGAATTTAAATTATGTTTATCATCGGCAATAACACATTAGTCTCGTTGGATGTCCTGGAAAAGGAGTTCTGCTGCGATCTCGATACCTGTCGCGGTTGTTGCTGCATCGAAGGCGATGCGGGTTGTCCCATTACCGACGAGGAAGTCAAACAGATCGAATCCATCCTACCGGAACTTCTGCCGCAGATGACCAAAGAGGCACGTGAAGTAGTACAGAAACAGGGACTCTCGTACCTCGATCCTTCCGGTGAACAGGTGCTCTCGATCGTCAACGGCAAAGATTGCGTCTTTGCGCGCACGGATCATCAGGGCTGGTGTTACTGCCTGATCGAGAAGATGGGCTTTGCCAAACCGATCTCGTGTCATCTCTATCCGATACGCCTGACCAAAGTGGGCGAATACACGGGCGTAGAGTACCACCGTTGGGATATATGTCATTGTGCCCGATTGAAAGGCAAGAAACTACATCTGCCCCTTTACCAATTCCTCAAAGAACCCCTTATCCGCCGTTTTGGACAAGCATGGTACGATGAACTCGAATTAACCGCAAACGAATGGAAAAAACAATGCGCGCAGAAATAATCACCATAGGCGATGAACTGCTCATCGGACAAGTGGTGGACACCAACTCCGCTTGGATGGCTCAAAAACTGAACGAACAGGGCATCGAACTCTACCAGATCACCTCGGTACACGACGACCGTGATCATATCATCGCGGCACTCAACGAGGCCTTCAGTCGAGCAGATATCGTTCTTACCACCGGTGGACTTGGTCCGACCAAAGATGACATCACCAAGCATGTACTATGCGCATATTTCGGGGCACACCTTATAGAAGATCAAAACGTGCGCGCGCATATAGAGGATTTGTACAAAGACCGTCCGGATGTATTGAACCGCCTTACGGCTACACAATGGCTCGTTCCGGATAAGGCAATCATTCTGGAGAATCGGGTGGGTTCCGCACCGCTCATGATCTTCCATAAGGAAGATAAGCTACTGGCTTGCATGCCCGGCGTGCCATACGAAATGAAGATCGCGATGGAAGAGCAGATTCTGCCGTATATCCAATCAAAAATCAAAAATCAAAAATCAGAAATTCTGCATCGTACGATACAGGTTACCGGAATTGCAGAGAGCACATTGGCGATTTTACTCGATGAATTCGAGCAAACGATGCCTTCTGATCTTCATTTGGCATACCTTCCAAAGGATGGTATGATTCGTCTGCGTTTATCGAGTTACGGAGCCCTTTCGGAAGCCGAGATGCAGACCTATACAGACCAACTCACTGAGTTGGTTAAAGATTACCTGATTGCGGACACGGATGAGCCTATCGAAGTGCTTATCGGTCGTATCCTTACCGAGCGCCATCAGACCATCGCTACCGCAGAGTCCTGTACCGGAGGAAAACTGGCATCATTGCTCAGCAAACACCCGGGTTCATCGGCTTTTTACTACGGCTCGGTCATCAGTTATGACAACTCGGTCAAAGAGCACCTGTTGGGTGTACCCGCCGAGATGATACAGAAACACGGGGTGGTGAGCGAAGAAGTGGTACGTGTGATGGCGGAGTCGGCTCGTAAACAAATCGGCACGGATTTCGCTATCGCTACCAGCGGTATTGCAGGCCCTACCGGAGGTTCTGCAGCCAAACCCGTAGGCACCGTGTGGATGGCTTGGGCTACTCCCAAAGGCACTACAGCAGAGTGTTTCCATCTCGGTAAACTCCGTGAGCAGATCACCGATCGTGCCTGCACCAAAGCCCTTGTAGGCCTTTTAAAAATCCTGAATCATAAATCATAAATTTGAAATTAGTTCTATCCATATTATCCGCGATTATCTTGTCTTCCGCGATTAACACCCCGGAAGGTGAGGAGTATGGTCCGACGCTGACGATTGACGACAACACCCTTTATTTTGTGGGACTCAACCGCTCGGAGACCAATATAACGGAAGATATTTTTATGTCTCGTCGGGACGTCAAAACGGGCAAGTGGGGCGCTGCGCAGATCGTGCCGGCTTTGTCGAGCCCCTACCGCAACGAGGCTCCGACATCCATCTCCGGTGACGGACGTACAATGTTACTCTTTGTGGAAGGCCGTATGTGTTTCTCCCAACGCGGATCATACGGATGGTCTGAACCTCAACCGCTACCGCGATACCTCCAACTGGGAAACTGGCAGGCAGACGCACAGATTGTGGCCGATGGTTCGGTACTGCTCTTTGCAGCCAATTATCCCGTTGAAAACGAAGAAAAAGCGAGTCTCAATATCTTTGTCTCGGAGCGTGATGAACAGGGTAGGTGGGGCCAACCGTATTCGATCGGTTCTACCATCAATACCACCAGCATGGAGCGTTCGCCGTTCATGCACCCGGACATGAAGACTCTCTATTTCTCTTCCGACCGCCCCGGTACGGTGGGCGATCTTGATGTGTGGGTAACGCGCCGCTTATCGGATACCTGCTGGAACTGCTGGTCCGAGCCAGAGAACCTCGGAGACTCCATCAATACCCCCGGACGCGATTGCTGGTACAAGATCTCCACCGACGGCAAGACCGCCTACTACGCCCAGAAACGCGGCCGCAGGCACGATATATACTGTGTAGAACTGCCCGAAGACAAACGTCCGGAGCCCGTCACTGTCTTAGCCACCAATCAGGCTGTTGCAATCAACAACTTGCTCTTCGAGACAGCCAAAGACATTATTATGCCTTCTTCTCTGCCAGAACTAAAGCGTATAGCCACCTTTGTTACGACCTACGGTTATAAGATTCGCCTCGCAGGACACACGGATAATGTCGGTTCTCCCGAATCCAACAAAGCCCTTTCGCAAGCCCGCGCGGAAGCCGTACGACGTCAACTGATCGAATACGGTTGCAAGCCCGATGAAATCAAGGCTTTTGGCTATGGCGACCTCAAACCTGTTGCGTCCAACGATACCGAAGAAGGACGTTCCCTCAACCGCCGTGTAGAAATAACGATTTATTGATATGAAACACATTTTTGTACTCTTGTTGGCAGTACTCGCCTTCACTGCCTGTGAAAAGAAACCTGCGGAGCAAACGAACACCGAGTCTCCCGAGACATCGCAACCCGCAGATACCGTCTCTACGCCTTCGCTCTCGCGTATTGACCAGTATGCCAATTTCCAGTCCCAATATGTTCCTGCGCGCACCATTCGTGTTTACGTGCCGGCTAACTACGATTCCTCTGCCCGTTACGATGTGCTCTATATGCACGATGGTACGATGCTTTTTGATGCCTCTATCACGTGGAATAAGCAGGAATGGGGGGTAGATGAGGCAATGGATAGCCTGATCGCTTTGGGCTATGTCCGTCCGACGATTGTGGTGGGCATCGATAACCGCAAGGACATGGAGCGTGTGGCAGAGTACTGCCCGGACGATGTTCAACAACTCCTGCCGGAAGGCAAACAACTCTATGACGGACGTGGTACACCGAAAGGAAATGACTACCTGCGTTTCCTCGTAGAGGAAGTGAAACCCTTCATCGATTCGGTCTATTCGACCTATCCAGAACGCGAGCACACATGGGTGATGGGTAGCAGTTGCGGTGGACTCATCTCGTCCTATGCCCTCTGCAAATATCCGAATGTCTTTGCCGGCGCAGCCTGTATGTCCACGCATAGTACGCTGGCTGCCGATGTCACTCATCCTGACGAAGATGCCATCACGGCGTATCGTACCTATCTGCAGCAGAATATTCCGGTTAATTCGGCACTTTTGTATTTCGACCGTGGTGATAAGACGCTTGATGCTAATTATGCGGACTCGCAAGATGCCATCAACGCCATGCTCACCAACAGCGGGTGGGATAGTGCCCATTTCGAGTACCACTTCTTCCCCGGTCATGCACACGAAGAGAAATACTGGCGTGCCCGTCTGGATATTCCCTTGCGATTTTTGCTAAAACGATAAAAAAAAACTAAAAAGTGGCATAAACATTTGTTTATGTCATTTTTTTTTTGTAACTTTGCCGCCAAATTCGTAAATACTAAAAACACATACTATATGAATCTTTCAGAAATTACTGAGAAAATCTACGCGGAAGGCGTAGAAAAAGGAAATGCGCAGGCGCAGGAGATCGTAGCACAAGCAAACGAGAAAGCGGCTGCGATTATTGCGGAGGCAGAGAAGAAAGCCGCTGCATTGGTGGCAGAGGCAGAGTCCAAATCGGCTGACCTGGACAAGAAAACACGTGCGGAACTGAAGTTGTACGCTGAGCAGAGCGTCAATGCGGTGAAGACCGAGATTGTCAATCTGCTCGCAGACAAGATCGCTGCGGATAGCGTGAAGGCGGCAACCGCAGATGCAAAGTTCATGCAGGGCCTCATCGCCAAGTTGGCCGAGCAGATGGCCAAGAACGGCGAAGTACTGATCGAGACCAAGGATGCAGAGGCATTAAAGAAGTACTTTGCAGCCAATGCCAAAGGCTTGCTCGAGAAGGGCGTAAAGATTGCAGAAGTGAAGGGTATCAAGACCGATTTCACCATTCAGCCGGCAAAGGGTGGGTACAAACTTGCCTTCGGAGATGCCGAATTCATCGCGTATTTCAAGGAAATGCTTCGTCCGCAACTCGTAGAAGAACTCTTCTGATATGACGTACGAATATTTATTGGCGGGATTGCCGGAACTGAAGGCAGGAAGTGATAGTCCGATTTCGATGGAGAAATTGGATGAACTGCTGGATGAACAGCTGTCTGCGTCGGATAAGAAATACCTGTCACTCTTGCGGGCACCGATGGACGAGGCCACGTTGGCTGAGGGCTTGAAGGCACGCAATAAGTTCGTGCGGGAGTGGTTTGCGTTCAATCAGGACATGAATAACGTCCTGGTAGCGCAGATCTGCCGTAAACACGGATTTGATGCCAAGACCCAGATTGTCGGTGACGGTGAAGTCGCAGAGCAACTGCGCACACACGTCAACCAGAAAGACTTCGGTCTGAACGAGGTGACCGGTGATTGGACGGAGATCCTGGCACTGGCAGGCATCGAAGACCTGATGCAACGCGAGAAAGCGCAGGATGCAATACGCTTCGAGTGGCTGCAAGGCCGCACGGAGTTCGATTTCTTCTCGCCGGAGATGGTGTTTGCGTACTATCTCGAGGCCGTTATGCTGCATCGTTGGAGCATACTGACCATCGAAGAAGGCGAAAAGATCTTCCGTGAGTTAGTGGCAGATATGAAGAAAGGAATTAAATTAGACTAAGATATGACACAAGGTAAAGTAAAAGGAATTATTGCCAACCTGGTAACTGTCGCAGTGGACGGCCCGGTTGCGCAAAACGAAATCTGTTACATCTACGTCGGTGAGACCAAACTGATGGCGGAGGTCATCAAGGTCATCGGCGCAAATGTGTACGCACAGGTGTTCGAGTCCACCCGTGGCCTGAAAGTGGGCAACAAAGTGGAGTTCACAGGTCACATGCTCGAAGTGACGCTGGGTCCGGGTCTGCTGAGCCGTAACTACGACGGTCTGCAGAACGACCTTGACAAACTGACAGGTGTGTTCCTCAAGCGCGGTGAGTATAACTTCCCGCTCGACGAGCAGAAGAAATGGGCGTTCACGCCGATCGCTAAAGTGGGCGATAAGGTAGAAGCTGCTGCTTGGCTCGGTGAAGTGGATGAGAACCACCAGCCGCATAAGATCATGGTGCCCTTCGTGTTCGAAGGCGCATATACCGTGAAGTCGATTGCCAAGGCCGGTGAGTACACTATCAACGATACGATGGCGGTATTGACCGATGCAGAAGGTGTGGATCACAACGTAACGATGGTGCAGAAATGGCCGGTTAAGAAAGCTATCCTCGCATACCGCGAGAAACCGCGGCCCTTCAAGTTGCTGGAGACCGGAGTACGTACGATCGATACTGCCAACCCGCTCTGCGAGGGTGGTACGGGCTTTATCCCGGGTCCGTTCGGAACTGGTAAGACCGTGCTCCAGCACGCAATCTCCAAGCAAGCAGAAGCAGACATCGTGATCATCGCAGCCTGCGGAGAGCGTGCCAACGAGGTAGTGGAGACCTTTACCGAGTTCCCGGAACTCGATGACCCGCACACAGGCCGTAAGTTGATGGAGCGTACGATCATCATCGCCAACACCTCGAACATGCCGGTTGCATCCCGTGAGGCATCTGTCTATACGTCCATGACGATCGCGGAGTACTACCGTTCGATGGGTCTGCGTGTGCTGCTGATGGCCGACTCGACAAGCCGTTGGGCACAAGCACTGCGTGAGATGTCGAACCGTCTGGAGGAGTTGCCGGGTCAGGATGCTTTCCCGATGGACCTCTCCGCTATCATCGGTTCTTTCTATGCACGTGCAGGATACGTGTACCTCAATAATGGTGCAACCGGATCGGTCACCTTCCTCGGTACCGTTTCGCCGGCCGGTGGTAACCTCAAAGAGCCGGTGACGGAAGGTACGAAGAAAGTAGCACGTTGTTTCTATGCGTTGGAGCAGGCACGTGCCGACCGTAAGCGTTACCCGGCTGTGAACCCGATTGATTCGTACTCCAAATATGTGGAGTATCCGGAGTTTGCAGACTATATCAGCCAACTGATCGACAAAGATTGGCTGCCGATGGTCAATGACATGAAGACCTATCTGCAGCGCGGTAAGGAGATTCAAGAGCAGATCAACATCCTTGGTGACGATGGTGTACCAGTAGACTACCACGAGGCGTTCTGGAAAGCCGAAGTGATCGACTTCGTGATCCTGCAGCAAGATGCCTTCGATAAGATCGATGCCGTTTGTCCGCTGGAGCGTCAGCAGTACATGCTGCGCCTCGTAATGGACATCTGCAAGCATGACTACGATTTCGATAATTTCCTCGATGTCATCGACTATTTCAAGCGTGTGATCAACCTCTGCAAGCAGATGAACTACTGCGAGTTCCACAGCAAGGAGTTTGAGGACTACCGCAAGAAACTCGATGAACTGTTGGCAGAAAAACAGATTAAAGAATGAAACGTATCTCGTTCATAATAACGTTTTTCGTGTGTGCAAGCATAGCATTCGCTTCGTCTAACGGAGGTGTGCGTCACTTGCAGCCGAACCGAGTGCCGGTGATCTTGGCTAACTACTCGGACGTAACATTCCAATCGACCGATTATTCCGCATATATATCGTCTTTGCAGCAGTATTGGGCGGATAACTCTTTCGGTCAGTACACCCCGAGTTTTGAGGTGGTAGGACCGGTGACGCTTTCGCATAACCAGAGATATTACGGTGAGAATGATTATTACGACGATGACTTACGTGCCGATGAGATGGTGCAAGAGGCGTGTAACCTCGCTGAGAACTTGGCGGATTTCACACAGTACGATCAGGACGGTGACGGTAAGTTAGACGCCGTAGTCGTTATCTATGCCGGTCAAGGCGAGAACTACGGAGTATCGAATTTTGATGCCGTGTGGGCATATACCGCCAACCTCGAAGAATCCGATGAGATCGACAGTAACGTTGTGCTGGACGATAAGACGGTGACCTTTTTCTCCGCTGTTCCGGAACTGCAGTCGGCTAATAAGCGTGACGGTATCGGTACGCTGATCCATGAGTTTGCACATATCCTCGGTTTGCCGAATCTCTGTTCTACTGATGGCGGAATACAGAAGACTTTGGGCGATTGGGATGTGATGGACCACGGTAGTTATAATAATGAATCGCGCACGCCTGCGAGTCTGAGCGCGTACGAGCGTTGGTATCTTGGTTGGGTAGAACCGATTCTGCTCAATGAGCCGATGAACGTGCGTCTGCGTGATTTCAATACGACCGGCGATTGTGCCATCATCACGGCTAGCGGACAGAGTAACCTGAGTGGTATCAGTCCCGATCCGCGTGAGTTCTATATCTTGGAAAACCGCCAACAAAGCGGTTGGGACCAGTACTTGCCGGGACACGGATTGATGCTGACCAAGATTGACTATGTGAAGAACAAATGGGAATCCGATGAAGTCAATAATGTGGAGCGTCACATGTGCGTGGATCTGATTGAGGCCGATGGTAGTGCACCGAAATACAAAGCGGACAACCTGACAAACGGTTTCTTTGGTAAGCAAGGTGATTTATTCCCCGCGGGTGCGACATCTAAGAATATGTTCAGCAATAAGATGTATTTCGAGAACGTGTCCGAACAGAACGGTATTATTACTTTCGATTTTAACGGAGGAGTAAACCGCTGTGAGGTAACTTTCTATGCAGGTGCTAACGGTACTTGCGCAAAAGCCTCGCTTACGGAAACAGGCAAAGGTGCAGGTGTCGTATTGCCGAACGTAACGCCGAGAAACGGCTATACGTTCTTAGGATGGGCAACCCGTAAGAGCTCGATGACACCTGATGCCGGAAAAGCCGGAGAACGTTATTATCCGATGTGTAACTGTACGTTATTTGCTCTCTATCGCAACGAGACGCGTGTTGATGTGCTATATAGTCTCAAAGGAGTAGAATGGAACAGCGGCGCAACTTATTACGCTAACCGCAATCAAGCGTTTGACATCTCGTTTAAAGCCAAAGAAGGTTACTTGACACCTGCCGGTGGTACATGTCAAGTGCGTGTGGTGTGCGGTAATAAGCCGATGAATAACTATGCGTTTGAGGGCGATTCGCTGATCGTGCGTTTTGCGGCAACCGACGTAACGGATAACATCTTCATTACGGTTGTTAACGTGCGCGAACAGAAGGAGAACGGTTGTGATGCATATAGTCATGTGTTCACTTCTACCTGCTATGCAGGTACCGCACAAGATTTCAGCGGATACGACTGGGATGTAACTATTGCAAATGAGAATACCGTTTCGTACGATAAGAACAAAGGGGCGGTGTTCGGTTCCGGTACATATCCCGCAGGATTAGTCAAACTATACACAGAAGAGACTTTCGGTTGTGCCGTAAGCGAGATTCGTGTCAAAGCAGCCGCTAACGGAGACGGAGTGCTCAATGTGTATGTGGCGGGCGATCAGGTCGGTGAAACCGAATATCTGGATGGTACTCTGACCGAATATGTTTTCCCGGTGGACGAGCCTGTTTCCGGTGCTGTGGAAATCCGATTGGAGAATACCCAGAAAGCGATGTATCTCAAATCGATTGAGATGGATTTCGTGAAATGGGAAGAACCCGAACAACCACAAGGCATCGAAGAGACCAGTATTCTGCCTTCAGATATCAACGGTCGGAAACTGCTTCTTGACGGTCAACTGTATATCCTCCATAACGGACACTATTATAACGTACTGGGTACGAAAATGAATTAGAATATTTAATTACACTATATTATGGCAAAAGCATTTCAAAAAATCTACACGCAGATTACTGCTATCACCAAAGCAACCTGCTCCCTCAAGGCAGAAGGAGTAGGTAACGATGAGTTAGCGACGGTGAATGGTAAGTTGGCGCAGGTAGTGAAGATCATCGGTGACGAAGTGACGCTGCAGGTGTTCCAAGGCACCGAAGGTATCCCGACTAACGCCGAAGTGGTATTCCTCGGTAAGGCTCCTTCGTTGAAAGTGAGTGATCAACTGGCCGGTCGTTTCTTCAACGCTTACGGTGATCCGATTGATGGCGGACCTGCTATCGAAGGTAAAGATGTTGAGATCGGTGGTCCGAGTGTGAACCCCGTTCGTCGTAAACAACCGTCAGAGTTGATTGCCACCGGTATCGCCGGTATTGACTTAAACAACACGCTCGTGTCGGGTCAGAAGATCCCGTTCTTTGCGGATCCGGACCAACCGTACAACCAAGTGATGGCAAACGTGGCGCTGCGTGCGCAAGCCGATAAGATCATCCTCGGCGGTATGGGCCTGACCAACGATGACTACCTCTATTTCAAGAACGTCTTCACCAACGCGGGTGTGCTCGACCACATCATCTCGTTCGTCAATACCACCGAGAACCCGCCGGTAGAGCGACTCCTTATCCCGGATATGGCACTGACAGCCGCTGAGTATTTCGCAGTGGAGAAACACGAGAAAGTGCTCGTTCTCCTGACCGACATGACGCTGTACGCTGATGCGCTGGCAATCGTAAGTAACCGTATGGACCAGATACCGTCGAAAGACTCTATGCCGGGTTCGCTCTATTCGGACCTCGCAAAGATCTATGAGAAAGCCGTTCAGTTCCCCGAGCAGGCAGGTGGCGGATCCATCACGATTATCGCCGTAACGACCCTGTCCGGTGGTGACATCACACACGCTATCCCGGATAACACGGGTTATATCACGGAGGGTCAGCTGTACCTGCGCCGTGACTCCGAGATCGGTAAGGTCATCGTCGATCCGTTCCGCTCGTTGTCTCGTCTGAAGCAGTTGGTTGCCGGCAAGAAGACACGCGAAGATCACCCGCAAGTGATGAACGCCGCTGTTCGTTTGTACGCTGACGCGGCTAACGCCAAGACCAAGAAAGAGAACGGTTTTGATCTGACGGACTACGATTTGCGTTGTCTCGATTTCGCACGCGACTACAGCCGCGAGATCCTGGCCATCGACGTGAACATCAACACCGTTCAAATGCTCGATATCGCATGGCAACTCTTCGGTAAGTACTTCAAACCGGAAGAGGTAAACATCAAACAAGCATTAGTAGAGAAATATTGG